>Ga0209755_10000974_pt1 | contig 48086 bp, 47 predicted proteins | sample TergutCo191P1_FD_187301 | JGI IMG/M metagenome (GOLD analysis project Ga0209755, IMG submission 187301) | Cornitermes sp. P1 segment gut microbial communities from Petit-Saut dam, French Guiana - Co191P1 (SPAdes) (version 2) | ecosystem: Host-associated > Arthropoda: Insects > Digestive system...
ATAAACTGAATGCAGGATAACTCTAAATTATCGCTACAATTTTTTGACAGGGGAATTTTATAGTGGATATTTATAGATTAGAAAAAAATTTACGAAACTTTGGGTACGATAAAGAAGATTATGAATCCTCTCAAATAGGTAGTCAAGCTACAATAACTGACGATTTTACAAAGAAAAATCTCAACCACACTACATTAAATAATTGTGTGTTCTCTCACACCAATTTTGATTTTGCAGCCGTAACGGGTTCAATTTTTAAAAGCTGTAAATTTTATCAATGCTCTATGTATCAACCAGATTTTCAATTTTGTAATTTTTATGATTGTGAATTCATAACTAGCAAAACAATAGTGTCAACTTTTAACAATTGTAATTTTATTGGCTGTAGATTTGCAGATACAAGTTTTGAAGCTTGTACATTCACTGGCGCATTTTTTGAAGATTGCAAGTTTAGAAATGTTTCTATTAAAAGTTCAACGCTTGAAAATGCGTTTTTCTTAAAATGTTTATTTATAGATATGAATTTAACGGAATTAAATATGAACTATTCACAGATAGAAGCTCCAACAATGTCCAATGTAATTTTACCGTTTTCACAAATACCATATATTTTTGGATGTGCAGAGTATATAGCTAAAACTAAAGATTCTATTAAAGTGTCTTCATCAAAAGGAAAGGAATTGTCTGCTCAGGAATATATTGAAACGGTCATCCCAATGTTAATTCAATATTGGAATTTGAGGAGCGATAAATTTTCTGAGTTTTTCTTTCCACTCGCAAACATACATTTAGTTCTAGGCGATTTTTCAAATGCGTCAAAAAGCTTAAAAATGGGGCTAATGTCAGCAGCCTCAAGTCGTGATTTTCGCATGATAAAGTTTTATTGCAAATTAATATCTAACTGTAATTTGTTTAATCCAAATGCTTTACAAAAATTCTATAACTTGATTAGTCGTTTTGGTTCTAATACGGATTTAAGCAGTGCCGAAATAAGATGTTATATGCGTAACATTGGAGAAATCAAAGGAATTTTATTTTCATCAAATAAAAAGACTATTCTTAATATGGTTTTTGGAACAAATATTAATACTAACGATTCTGAGAGCGTAGGAAAAATTATAGGGAAGCTTTTTACTATAACGAAAATGAAAGATGACACTATACCCAATTGCGTAGAAGTTACGCTTTCAGAAAACTCTCCATTAATGATTTCATTGCAGATTAGTGGCAACGAAAATAATATTCTTAAGCTGCTCCCATTTTTGTTTGCTATAGCAAAAATGGACATTAATAATATTAAAAGATTTATTCCTGATTATGAGAATGTTGATATTGAATCACATGAAGATTTTAACAATCAAAATATGATAGTCCAAGCAAAAAACATTTCAAATGACTGTGATTTTTTGGGGATACATTTAAATCTTTTTGAATATCAAATAATAAATTGTCCATGCGCAAACTCACGTGGGATAACAACATATTATTCAAACTCACATGAATTCAATGAACTTGGTAATTATAGTAGTCTTTTGATTGGAAATAATGGTCAATCATCATGATTTATACATATAAATTAAATGATGCGAATGTGAAATTGAAACGCGGAAAATTTAACATTTTTGGTGAGTTAAGGACATTTGCACACATATTGAGACGCATGTTTTTGAAAATTGTGGTTTTATTATTCACCTTTATTTTGACATGGATGGTATTTGATTTAAATATACAAGATGGAGGATTAACAGATAATATAGCGTTAGGTGCAATTTTCGCAACACTAGGATCTGCAATAGTTTCAGTATTTACATTGTTTTGTGGAGAACAGTATAGTCAATTTGATGACAATTCAAAAATTTTCCAAGAACAGCTTATTGGGGTTGCAAACTGGAGGCGTTGGCCATTTGTAAAACGCAAAAGAAAATACAGAATTTCCCGTACGCAATACGAGATTCAAACGCTAGAGAATCCGAGCATAACATTTTTTGACTCAACATGGCGTATAACAATCCCACTTCCTGCTTCTAAAGCAGATTTTTATGAACTTTCAATTTTAATTTACTTTATTAAACTTAAATGCAACAGAAAAAAATATCGCAGTATTCTTGATGAGCAACGAAGTCCTGACGCAATAAAAGAAATATTATTATGGGACTGCTTAACCAGTATATATAGCAATATTGTCCTTTATCGTTCAGGTAAGTTTTTTTCATTACTCGGAGGAAGCTTTGTGTTTAGCAGTATATTTTTTTCTTTCTTTTATGGTCTTCTGCCAAACATTTTAAATAGATATTTTTAGAACATTATCTTCACAGTATTTACACGATGGTCCAAGCATTAATCCATAATTTCTGCATATTGTTTCAGCTTCCATGCAAATTTCTAACACCTCGTCAGCTGGTGGAGATATCATATATTCTAATGGGGTATTTTTTATAGGGTAAAATAAAGAAAGTATTGGAGAAACTCCCAATCTACAAGCAAACTCTACTCCTTTCAGTAATGACTTTTTCGGCTCTAAACCTACGATAAAGATGGTTCTTACATTGCCGTAACGCCCCCATATATTCACAGAATCCTTAAAGGCATTTTCATACAGGGACAAGGGGATAACACCTTTTCCTGGCATATGCTTTTTGGCTATTTCCCTGTCATATATTTCTAAATTAAATGTAACTTCGGTTATTCCAGATTCAGACAATACATTGAGTACTCCTGTATTTTTTGGAGGGGTTGTCATTAGATAAATGGATTTATTGGTTTTTTGTTTAATATATTTTGCAATTTCAATAATTCTTTTAAAGTCATCGTTGCTTTCGTTAGATCCACCGCCAATCAGGTAATGGCGTATAGATTTATGATTTGCATATCTATCAATAACGTATTTTATGTCTTCAATTGAAAATTGCTGTTCGCATATATTAATGTCACAAAATTCGCAACCGAGACCATTTGTTTTGTAGAAGCAGCTATTTCTATGGAATATCCGCAATCTATCATGTCCTAAATACGAAATTTGATTGAAATTCAAACCATTTTTTGTAATGTCTGAGCCCATAGGGTCTTCTTTGCGTATCGAAATGTTTGCAATCATACTCTCTAAAAATAAAAGCATATATTCATTATTATTATCTAGTTTAATTTCAAATGGACTTAATTCAGACATTTTTACACCATAAGGCACACTAATGTGCAAATCGTTTATAGTGATATCAACTGCATTAAATTCTTTGTGGTTGAACCCACCTGTCGCTTGAAGCTTCTCCTTTGCAATTTTATTTATTCGCAACCCGTGTTTTAATAGCAGTATTTTTAGCATAAAAGCTTCGTTTTTCCAGTTTTTTATTTTAGTAATTTTAAGTTTGTTTTCTACGTTAACATTTATTATGCATTTATGCTCGGGACCTATAGCAACAATATTATGATTAAACATCAACTCGAATAAGTTGCTGTTATCATGAAATTCCATATTCCAATCTAGCCCATCATCTATGCACAAAATAACTTCATCAGCATTGTTAGCGGAGTTATGGATAAACATGAGACGTTGGATATTTCTTTTATCATAAGAATATCTATAAAAGCTTAAGTTAACCGTCATATTTGGCAAGAAAAGTTGGCATTCTTTATTTCTAAAAGCGTCTAAATGCATATGATGTACAGATTTATTGTACCCCAATTCGTAAAAAGCCCTATTAATATATTTCGTCGATCCTTGAAATCGAGGATTTATTTCCATAAAATAAACATTATCATGGGTTGCAATAAAATCAATTCCACAAACTCCTTTATAACCAATATAGCTCAATTTTTTTCCAATCAATAACGCATATTTTTCAACTAAATTTTTAATATCAATTGGTAATTGCTTGTACGCAAGAAAGTCTGCACCCTTATATGAAAAGCAGTTAGATTCCATCGATATAATTTGTATTGATGGAGGCAAAAGTATTACGTCATTCTGGTAAATAATAAGATGAATATTAATGGGAATGCTGTTTTTCAAGTATGGTGATACCGTATACGAATTAGTTTTTTTAATCCGTGGCAATACTTCACTTTTTGTTTCTCCATTAAATAACCATGTTCCACTTCCGCTACTTGAAAAATCTGCTTGAATAACGAATTCTGTAACATTGGGAAATTTGTCATTTAAATATTCTATATCAATAAGTTCACCATCTAACACATAAAATGGCGGGATAATAACATGATCTGCAAGCCATTGTTTAGTTCTTATTTTGTTTTCGAGCAAACTCACTATTTCACTATCATTATTGGATAATACCCTCGTTTTTACAAATTCATCTAAGTGCGCTAACTCAGGAGTATAATACAAAACAAAACGACAATGAGGATCGGTTAATAAAATCGACTTGCACGAATCATTAACAAACTCAATCCACTGCTTATCATGGGTATTGTAATCTATCCGATACCCAACCATTTTATCAAAGGCGAAATTCCCGTTTGCATTAGTCCCATATACTGTAATGGAGCCTTTAAACATATTCCCAGTATAAATTATGTCGGATTCTTCTGTCCCAATCCAGTACAACGACAAGCCCATCAATTTGCACCTCCAAAATCTTTAATTAATGAATTAGAGTATGCCTCATACTTCTCTTCAAATGCTAAAGTATCTATGTTTTTAAGCTTGCCAAGTTGCGACTTGTAGCAATTACAATGTATACTATTTTTCAAGCCATGTATAAGTAATTTTCTTTCGTTTGCATTTGGACAAGAATTGAATGCGATATAAAATGCCATAATCAAGTCATAACATTTAGGGCAGCTTGTGGGAAATACAGCACGTTTTTTACTGCCTTGGTATGGCTCTTCTCTATTCCCATACCAAGCAACTGTTAAGTTGTCGATTTTTTTAACATCTATTGAATCTATTAATATGATAGCTAACCAATGAGAAATGGGGCTGTAATAACCGTTGTCATACATATGAGATAATAATGTAAAGGGCTTAATATTCATAAGAAAAATGATTGGTTTACATTGTCTATCATAAACCCATTGGACAGTATTCAGAGCATCATCTAATTGTTCCTTGTCTGACAAGAAAGGCATACCTAGCATTACATTCAATTCTACATTAAAGTTAAACTCCTTAATCATTAATATAGTTTTTTCAAACTTTAATAAATCTATATTTTTCATTATTACACAATCTTGATACCTTGGATTACTAGTTTCAAGCCCCATTTCGATAGCAATTTTTTTGCTTCCCAGTATATCCTTAAGGCACTGGAGCTTTTCTCTTGTGACACTGCTATAGTGTGTTTCAATATCTATCTCAGGAATATCAAACTTTCCGACTTCAATAAGAAGTGAGCAATATAACTCAGACGGGATTTGATATTCATCCATAAAACTGCCATTTGTAGAAAGAAGCAAGCACTCAAACTGACCATTGTATGCACTTAGTATGTTTTTCATTTCATCAACATATATTTCAGTTCTGCATGTATCACCAAAACAGCCATAGTCGCACATCATACATGTTCCTGCTGAGTCATACCGACACTGCTTGCTTAAAAAAGTTATCTCCAACAATTGCATAGTGTGAAATACTTGACAAATTTGCTCCGAAGGTAAATTAGGTCTGCTTTTTTTTATCTCTTTATTCGCTCTTATTAATACAGTCTTTTTCATGAAATCGAAACACCCTCTCTGTAAAATAATTTTACCCAATGAACAGTGTATACACGATGTGCTTGTAAACTAATGCAAGATTATTTAGTCAGCGATTTTAATCACTACACTAATGTTTAATCATTATTCGCAAGAGCTACATATCAAAGTTCTGTAATTTTTTGAAATATTCGACACTAGATTAAAAGATAATTTAGAGTTATCCTGCATTCAGTTTATATGAAGTGTTTTCGTAACTTCACCATCAGCTCTCAAATAAAAACAAAGGCACTTTCCACCCCAGCCGCTGATAAAGTGTAGAGAAGTCCTGTTGCAAGCAAGCTATGCTAATTATCATAAAAGTGTTTAAAAATATAATTCCACGTTTTTGCCTCGAAATCCATTTCAAGTTCATATCCTCTAGAAATCCGAATTTCCTTGATAAACTGTATAACAATCATCTTCTTCTCATCTATTCCGCCGATTGAATACATATTTGCTAAATTCAAAGCATCCTCATGCTGTTTCGCAATCCGGCTCATAAAATCATCCTTATTGGCAATTTTCATTTCAAGGATTGAAATTTCCAATTGTTTTGATTCAATATTTATCTTTGTATTGCTGTATTTACTATCCAAAATTTCAGGCTTAAACGCACTTTTTCCTTGGATGACATTTATCAACTCATCTTCCAAGGCTGATAGTGTTTGAAGTTCTCTTTTTAATTCTGCCTTCGATATTTCAAGTTTTGCCCTGGACAATCCAATTTCCCTTTTAAGGTGCATCGATATACTTTGCCTGTCTGATTTTTCTTTCACCTTAGAAAAAAATTTCTGCAGAACATCATCAATCATGGTATCTAACTTGTGTGTGGTATATCCAGTTTGTCCATTGCATCTGTCCGGGTGGCGAGTTTTGTTGTAGCAAACATATCTGAGTTTAGGAATAATTGTCACATCGCCATTTTTTCGGCAATATTTTTTGCCATTGGTAGTTAGGGTTAGCCTACCACCACAGTGACCGCAAAATATGTTTCCTGAAAGCAACGCATTTCCTCTGGTGTTAAGGGGTATTCGACGCTCCGTATATTTTGTTGACCGTCCTTGTGCTATTTCTTGTGCTTTATTAAAAACTTCTTGCGAGACTATTTGTAACGCTGGGAAAATGTTTGATTGAATATCACCAGATGATAAGATGCCTATATATAAGCGGCGTTTTATCATGTTTTGAATCGTTGTATTCACAAATCGCTCGCCGGTTCGCGGAGTTAGCCCAACATCTGCAAGATATGAACAGATACGCTGTGTTCCATAGCCGTGATTAACATATCTATCGAAGATAATTCTGACTATAATAGCTTCTTTTTCATTGATGACTAAATCACCAAGTGGAATTCCTTTCTTATTAAATCGACCTTTATGCTCTAGTTTATAACCAAATGCCACGACACCTCCTCGAAAATATCCATCTTGGACGAGTTGAGCGTGTGCGCTTTTAACCCGTATAGATGTTTTTTCACTTTCGCCTTGGGCTTGCCAAAATCTTATATAGTTAAGAAGCTTATCTATATGTTGCTCCATTTTTTGTTGCCCCTCCGTTACGCTCCAAACCTCGATTCCATTATTTATGAACCATTGTACAATAAAAGGGGTTTCGTCTTCTCTTCGACCAAGCCGATCAAACATATAGACAAGTAGTATGTCAAACTTTTCTTTTGTGGCAGCATTTTTTATATCCACTATGGCATCGCGGTTATTTGCAGATATTTTGTAACCAGAAATGCCCTTTTCATAGTGCGATTCAATAATATCCCACCCCATCTTTTTACAAAATTCCTCGCAGGCTCGTTTTTGCATAGGGATGTCATTTTTTTCAACTTGACCCATAGTAGAAACTCTATACAGGCAGTAAACTCGTTTCATTGTGCCACCTCTTTTTGACTTTACATTATATAGGTGGCAATAAATGAACATTAATGCTACAATTCGACGAAATAATAAGCACGGATGTTCAAGCGAAATTTATTTTTTGGAATGCCATTCATGCGGTAATTGTCGGTTGATTTGATGAGTTGTAAGTTCGCAAAAACATCAGTGATTTAGCGGGTTATGTCTAGTTATTCTGAAAAAAGAATGCCATACCAATTGGAGCGCGCGTGAATGGCATTCACGAGGTCAGGGGTTCGAACCCCCTTACCTCCATCGAGAAGCCGCTTAGAATCAAGGTTCTAGGCGGTTTTTATTTTCCGCAACGCATATTACCAATAAATGTCATGCTTTGCTTTCTAACAAGATTTCTAACAAAACCTTGTTAGTTATTTTTTGCACCCAGTACAAGCAACCCGCCGATTGTTACCGCCGCTTCCTTTTTACCCTCAGCCGAAAGATGTCCATAAATATCTAAGGTCGTGGAAACTTTTTCGTGACCAAGATATTCCTGTATTTGTTTTGCAGACAGACCCTTTTCCAGTAGCAAACTTCCTGCGGTATGACGAAGTTCATGGTAGCGGATTTTTGGTAAACCATACTTGTCGAGTATGCGGGGAAACCGTTGCGTAATGTAGTCTGTTGAGAATGGTCGCCCATCTCCCCAAACGCAAACATTGTCGGAATCGTGGTAAGCGTTCCCCAGCAATTCTCTCCGTTCATCTTGAGCCTTCTTTAGACACAGAAGATATTCCTTTGTTTCCGGAATGATGTACAATGTCCGTTTGCTCGCACGGCTCTTTGTTTGCTCGGCTTCAACACGGGTTTTCATTTTTACAACGGTGTTGCAAATGCGTATAGTTCCCGCTTGAAAATCTATGTCCCGCCAGCGCAGACCTAACGCCTCACTACGCCTAAGCCCATAAAACAAACCTAAAATAATTGCGGGCTTTATCGGGTCATCCTGCAATTTCGCTAAAATCCACACCCTTCGACCACCATGCAATGCTCCTGCGGTTTCGTACTTAACGCCTTCGCCCAAAAGTGCATCGGTAAAAATAAATGCCTCTCCGTTTTGTACGATTTGATACCTATCCGAAACGACACCTAAAATTTGGTTGTCGGTATTACGGACATTTGCTTTGTAACCGGGAATTGGCTCGTAGCTTGCAGTCATTATTGGCTTTTGGTTCACCCCGCCAATCTAACCCTGCCATTTCCAATGCCTCTTTTGAATCTAAAGCGTCACCTACACGAATACCCAAACCATGCCAAGGGGTTTCTCGTGCGTAAAACATTGTTTCTACTGCTGACGGCATAACCTCATCTCCTTTGAAATAAATAAAACGCGATTTCACGAACATCGCGTCTTTTCCTATAGTTGGTGAATCCGTGATTCATATTTATTATATATAATTGAAAATTCGTTTGAAACGAAATTATATGTGTAAGCAAATGCCCTGTCTTGACATATCTCACGGCCTCGTTTAAAATAAATTTATATTTTGCATTTAACGGAGTTGAGTTTATGTATATTAATCGCACACTGGAAAGACGAATATTAAAAGCGAGCGAAAATTTTCGTGTGTTGATTGTAACCGGACCTCGCCAAGTAGGCAAAACCACACTTTTAAAACGCTTGGCAGAAAGCGGAAGAAAATACGTTACTCTTGACGACCCCGTAGAACGCGAAGCTGCGTTAAACGAGCCTGCGCTTTTTTTGGAACGAAACAAGCCACCCATCATTATTGATGAAATCCAGTACGCACCTAATCTTTTGCCATATATCAAAATGCATGTGGATGAACACCAAATAAAAGGCGGCTTTTGGCTAACGGGTTCTCAAAAATTCCATTTAATGAAAAATGTGTCGGAGAGCCTAGCAGGGAGAATCGCTGTCATTGAAATGTACGGTCTGTCGCAAAGCGAAATTGACGGTTATGAAAGCGAGCCTTTTACATGTGACCATGTCGCAATGTCAGAGCGTTTAAATATACGCGAGCCAAAAAATCTGTCAGATATTTACACTAGAATTTTTAACGGCTCAATGCCGGAAGCACATGCAAATGAAAGCTTTGACAGAAATGAGTTTTATGCAGGTTATGTAAACACATATTTAGAAAGAGACATAAGAGCCCTTACACAAGTAGCCGATGAAATGGATTTCTTCCGCTTTATGACCGCCTGCGCCGCTAGGACTGGTGGAATGGTAAATTACGCCGACCTAGCAAAAGATATTGGCATAAGTGCGCCAACTGCGAAACAGTGGCTGTCGGTCTTGGTATCCAGCGGAATAGTGACGTTAATTCAACCGTATTTTAATAATACACTAAAAAGAGCCATTAAATCACCCAATATGTACTTTATAGATACGGGATTGGCCACTTACCTGACCCGTTGGGATACCCCTCAAACGTTAGAGGCTTCCGCAATGTCCGGCAAAATATTTGAAACATATGTAGTCAGCGAAATATTAAAATCCTATCATAATACGGGTAAGCAACCGCCTGCTTATTATTATCGTGATACGGACGGAAAAGAGATAGACCTCATATTAGAATATAACGGCACGGTTTATCCGGTTGAAATTAAAAAAACAGGCAATCCAGGCAAAGACGCCATTAAAAACTTCGGTGTCTTGCAAAACACAGGTAGACCCATAGGAGAAGGGGCAGTAGTTTGTTTGTATAACAAAATCCTGCCCCTTGATAAAAATAACTGGATTATACCTGTGTGGTTAATTTAATTCGAGACTGAATGTTTCTCCGTGTAAATGGCAATAATCTCCATAACAAAACAAATGGAGGTTATAGACATGAAGAAAACAAAGAACATTTTAACGGAAAAAGAAATGGAACTGGTACAGTTACTGATGTCGGACTGCGAAACGACAGGAGACATACAATCGAAATTGAAGCGTCTGTTTGCGGGTACAATTGAGCAAATGCTGGAATCCGAGATGGAGGAACATCTGGGATACGACAAAAACAGCGTATTGGGCAACAACAGCGGCAACAGTCGAAACGGTTACAATCGAAAAACCATCACCAGCGACTATGGGCAAGCCGAAATCGCCATACCGCGCGACCGAAACGGCGAGTTTGAGCCGCAAGTATTGGCAAAACGACAAGTACGCACGGATGAAATCGAGCAGAAAATCATGGCTATGTACGCGAAGGGAATGAGCCAACGCGACATAGAGGATAGCTTGCGCGAAATCTACGGCGCAGAAATCCCACAAACGATGATATCCAAAATCACAGACAAGATTTTGCCGGAAGTAAACGAATGGCAAAATCGCCCACTTGAAAGCATTTACCCAATCGTGTATTTTGATGGAGTGGTGTTCAAAAGCCGAAAAGACAACCAAATCATCAACAAATGCGTGTATACCGTACTCGCCATTGACATGGAAGGTCACAAAGAAATCCTCGGCTGCTGGTTAAGCGAAAACGAGGGAGCGAGTTTATGGGCGGGTGTATGCTCGGACCTTAAAAAACGCGGTGTTTCCGACATTTTCGTGGCTTGTCACGACAATCTGCGAGGGTTAAGCGAAGCCATCAACGAGACCTTCCCCAAGACCAAAAATCAGCTGTGCATCGTACACCAAATCCGCAACTCTACGAAGTTTGTGCCGTGGAAAGACCGCAAAGCCGTATGCGCCGACCTAAAGAAAATCTACGGAGCAGTCAACCTCAACGATGCCGAGTATGCACTGGAAGAGTTTCGTGAAACATGGGGAAAGAAATATCCCTCGATACTAAAATCATGGGATGCCAACTGGGCAGAATTAACCACCTTTTTCGAGTATCCGCAAGAAATTCGCCACCTCATCTACACTACCAACGCAGTAGAAGCCTATCACCGCCAACTGCGCAAATTCACCAAGACGAAAGCCATCCTTCCCACCGATGATTCCATTCGCAAGGTCGTGTACTTCTCAGTGAGAGAAATCACAAAGAAATGGACGATGCCCGCACGAGATTGGGGCATGGCTTAGGCTTACAGCCAAATCTCGATATTTTTTGATGATAGGATGGCTGCGTAAAACCTTGGGGCGTTGCCCCAAACCCCGGAGTTTATCCGCTGGGAGCATTATCGGTGAATGTAAAAAAAACGACAAGCTGGGGGCAACTTGCCGTTCTTTACCGCTTAAAACTCACGACTCTCGTCGGGTTGCTCTCCAGCTTTGCCCTGTTTGGCTGTACCTTTAGTATTTCCACAGTATTGGTTGATTATTCCATTTATACTAATTCGGATTCACTCCCAACAGTTTTTCAAAAAGGCTCAACAGCAAATTTATCTTGTCGCTATTAAGCCTTTTTTGTATATTGAATTTTTAATTCCTACTTGACGCATATTGACTAAAGGCAATATAGTTATGTTCTGCAATTAACATGTGTCCTTCGGCATTTGGATGCACCAAATCAAAAGAAATTTCTCCCGCAAAAGGATTTAAGTTGAAACTTGTCAAATCAAGACGATAAGAAAAAAATGAATAAACATCTGTCACAACGAAATTTCTGTTATCACTTTCATCTATAATCGTATCATTCATAGCGTTAATTAACATACTAGACCAGTTAGAAATTGGCACAGAAACTGATAATATTTCTTCTGGTATAGGATTAAAAATTGTATTTACCATTATTGTTGCATTTGGAGCGTGAGTTTCGAGCCATGTTATAATTTCAACAAATTCTTGTGAAAAAGTATTCACACCTTCATCAAATAACGCTTCTAATTCTGGTGAAAGTGTCCCTCTCCATGTTGACACTACGTCTGGATAACCGCCAATAATCTCACCAGCCCCTACTAGCAATTCCCCAAGACCAATCACAATATCTCCAAAGCCTCTTACGACTCCACCAAAGCTAAACCGGGTATCATCATCTGGAGATGGCGAATTACCTACACCTGAAATTATCTCATATATTATTCCCCACGTTCCTGATACTACGCCACCAACTCCTGTTCTGATGTTTCCTGCTCCAGAAACAACTTCCAAATCTGTCAGATAGGCTAAAAAAGGAGTTAATAAGTTATTTCCACCTATGTTTAATGTAATTATGCGGGCATTATTAAATACTCTGCGCTCGGAATCATTTAAGTTATTGAGCAAATCAAGTACATCTGATGTAGTAAATCCACTTGTTGCGAAACTATGAAATTCGTCGACATAGCCATCATTTCTTATTTTTTCAAAAAATAGAGCGGTGTGTCTGCCTTCAGGTGAATGTGCATAACCAACAAGCCCATATCCTGATGATACCGAATCGCCTAAAGCGATATAAATATGTGGTGATATTCTGTCATCAGTAACCGACTGAAATATGAACATACCAATAACAAATATGATTATCACACCACATATAATAGCACTGATTAATGTTGCTTTAGTCTTAATTGTGTTTTCCATAATACTACCCCTCATCCAATAATTATTACTGTTGTTGATGGTCACTTAATTCACGGAGACGCGTAATATGCTTGATAGCTTCATACGCTAATTTATCCCTTATGATTTTTTCGATTGCTAAATTAAATTGCTCTTTCTCCGTGTCACTTTGCGTTGCATCTATTTTATTAATGTTTACATCTTCTTTATTGTTGAACTGGATAAGAAGTTTTTCATGGAACTCCTTCATGTTGGTTTCAAATACTGTGATAACTGACTCGGCAAAAACTTTCATCCATTCTTCTCTGGACTCAAGTGAAATGTCTACCTTCTTTTCCAAAGCATCTGCAACAGCCTGTATTGATGCATAACCCATATAATTCAAATGACCGATAGTTTGGCGCATCACGTCAGTAGTCGTGCCTATCATTTCGTTAAATGGTTGAGCAGCTACACGGAATTCATTACTGGCACTTTTTAACTGTTCTGCCGCTTTAATTGCCGTTTCATTGAACCATACATAAGTTTTAACAGATTTATTGAATTCTTCCGAAATACTTTGCATTGTGAAAACAGTAGAGTCTAATTGCTTTGCCATTTGTGACATTGCATCCGATACTGCTACAAACCCTTGGCTAACTCCCCCATTAATAAAATCTTCAGAAATTTCATCAACGGCTTCTTCCATATGCTTTCGCTCCGAATGAATAGCCTCATGAATAGAATTACTGAGAGACTTAGAAAAATCTTGAGTATAGTTGTTAAAGCCATCTATTACATGTTTTATTTCATTAATTCGCAAATCCATTTCTAAATTAAAATTCGAATATGTTTCTTTCTTAGACTCAAGCGAATTATTAATATTATCCATGAAGTTTGTAAAATCAACTGAAATTTTCGATGTACTATCTAATGTTTTCTCCATTCGAGCAATTACTTCAGGATCAATACCTTTGTTTGCTTTAGAAAGTGTATCGATAAATAGTTTTTGAGAGATATAATACTCAAGTTTTGAAAAAGCGTTTGAATACAAAAGATAATTCCATAAAACTAAAGAAATGCATACTAACGAAAATAATATGCTTAATAAAGGAACACCAACAATTAAATGCTCAGATGCTAACATGTCAATATTTTTAATTAAGTTATACGCTAATGAATCGGCATGTAATATTAATGACCAAATGTTTTCCCAAAAAGAATTTGCTTCGTCATTTGTGTCGGACACATGACGAGATAATCCCCAAATATATGATATAGAACTTGATAAAATTACTCCACGTGCCAAAATTGGAAACAAATATGCTCTGCAGGTAATTTTCTCAACAGAGTATTTATCTAACCAAGAATCATCTTGCTTTATATTTTCATCATTTCTCAATTGAACTAAAAACTCTCTAAATAGCCCTAAACGATACTTAGACATTTCTTTCCGCATTTCGCAAAGTGTAATAATCAAGGCAAGTAATTTAAAGCAAAGAGAAATAAAAGATATAATTATTATCAAAACAACAAATATATGCATACGAACACCTACTTTGCCTTTTCAAGTGACCCCAATATTAAATTTCAAAACTAGCTGGTTGATATAATACCTTTTCCATATTCACCCTTTGAAAATTCTTTGCCTTCCACACACTCTGCAAGAGCGAGTTCATCAATAATATAGTTGGTGCTAATACCATTAACAATGTACCATTCAGATATTTCTGAACCCTTTAAATTTACAGCGTTAGTAGATGGAATAATAATGACATTATCATACCCAGATAACGATGCACATGCCAATTCAGGAGTTTTACCCAGTTCAGTTCGTTTCCAAAGGCGGCGACTACCACTATATTCAATAAGAGAAATGGTAAGCCCTGTACTTTCTTCTAGCTTTTTTTTCCAATCATATACATTCTTCACGTTAACAAAATTATTTGCAGCTTTTTTAAATTTCGCTAATACGTCATTTGGAATATGCAACATGCGTTTTTGTTGTGTCTTTACTGCATTTTCACCTTCATACTTTATGTTTCCTACGAATTGATTTTTTTTCTGGCTGTTCGGTGCTAAATATTCTTGTTTTGGCTTTTCGGGAATCACTGGCTTATTAGGCGTTAATTCAGTATTAAAAACTGCGTTTTTCGTAGATTCTTGTTTCCGCTGTTTACTTTCGTGTCCGCTAGCCCCTTTGTAAGTCAGCAATGCAGTCATTGAATGTTGACAATTATTGAAAATCTCATTATAATTGTCTCTGCAAAAAATACAGTTTTTATCACTACAATGTTTCCAGAGAGGGCAATTATTCCAACATTGCGAAGTGTGAAAATTATTATTGTTCACGCAAAAATTGCAGCTAGTTTCCTTTTTCATACCTTTTATTATAGCCAAATAAACCATTCCTCTTAATTTCTAGCGTTCATTCACTTGCTAAAAACCTACAAACAACTTGAACACATTCATTGAAATACTTAAGGAACCTCTTTCGGTTTTATTTTGCGAGAGCCATACTGTATACTGTAATAAATAGTATATGGTCTATGTTTGGAAATCGCAAATTGTTCCCTGTTTAATTTTGAAAGCAGTTCCATTCTTGTGTTTTTCGACTACCGCAAGTTCAACTATCTTAGCAGGCCAACTTGAACTATCTGAAAAATAACACTTTTTGAAACCGGGCGTATTAATATCCTTACTCGTCATATTTTTTGTTGGCACTATATAATCTTCATTATTAGAAGTTGTAATTATTGCTAATATTGAAGATTGGTTGTCATCTGTTATTGAAAATGATTTAGCACTCTCGCTATATTCCAAAAACGATACATAATAATCATATTCTTGAATATAGTTTTTCCAAGAGTAGTTGTTTCGACTGTTGAGGTATGAATCATATAACAAACTAATTAAAATCGAATCCGCATCGGCACTATCTTCACTGTCTGAGATATCCTCTTTGAACAGTCTCGTCTCATATTCGGGCGAGTAGTCATCGCCATAATTCTCACACATGCTACTATTTGCACTATTTTTCACATTCTTATGGTATTCTCTGCGAACATGTTCTGGTTCTACTCTTTTCGTAGCTGATGGCGTCTGATTTCTATGCTTTTTCTTCCTCTGTTTTGGCATTCGATAATATACGGTAGCTATTAAGAGAAAACAAAGAATCAGCAGACCAATAACCACAAACAAAAGCCTTTCAATAGACCTAAGAAGATGCTCTGCAGCATCATATTGGTTATAATAATAGTCAGAATCTTGAACTGATTTATTTACGAAAGAAAAATAATCAAGCGGAATCCAAGCATTGGTAATTATCTGACCATTTTCTTCATGAATTAACGAAACAAAGACACCATTTTCTTTATCAAACATTCCTGCTACATACAATAAATAGTTATTGTTGCCTGAGCCAATCAACGTAAGTTCCATATTCGGATTAATCACGGGTCTCAAAAAAACTCTTGATACCGTAGTTCTAACATAGTCAATTACATATGAGTAATCGTAATAGCCATCATTACGCAAAGCTAAATCGCCATGGGTTATATCAGCGTTACCATTCAAGCTAGCAGGAATAATAGAAATTGCGTTATTATTTTGAAAAATCAAACTAAGTCTACCCTCGTTTGCATAAACAAGGGTAAACTCAGCAAAAACAAAAATAATCAGGAATATAATAAAGCATTTTTTTTTCATCTATCAACACCAAACTTCTCAAGCATTATGTCAAATAACGCTTGAACTTCAATGAAAAATAATGACTTTACATCCTCAACAGTATCACCGCCTTGCTTTTCAGACAAAACGGCTTCAAAATAAGAGTTCAAATAATGTTTTTTCTTGCCCCTCCAAACATTATCATCACCTATTTCAAATTGGGGGCCAATATCTTCGTTAGGGCGAGTGAATATATTCAAAGCCAAGACCCTACGATCCCTGTCATTTCCAAATGCATCTTTGACAGCATCGTTAAACGCATGGCAAAACGCAATAAATTCATCTTCCTTTACAGTATCATAACTGATACCGCTAGACACCCAACGGCCACCATCCATTATTGAAATTGAATCTTTATCAAATTTACCCTCCGCTGGATTAGATACAACCGAATCACCTTTTATAGTGTTATATGCTTCCCCAGCGATAATCAAGCGTTCACAGGATACATTAGGAATCTTGTCGAATGACATACCATTAGATGCAACCAATTTTCCCTGTTCAGCAATTTCTACACTAACAGTGCCAATAATATCATCCTTCTTTTGGTCTTTTGCATTAGTTAACGCACCAGCATAACGCTCCAAAACTTTTAAAGCGTCATCATAAGCCTCGTTTGCAATACTTAATTTTACATCCGCAACCGCTACTTTCTTTTCCAAATCTTCGATGTTTTTTTGTATCTTAATTACACTCTCTCTTGCAGATGTTAAATCTTCTTCGGTCTGTGTATCAGAAACGCCAGTTGCATCCTTAATTCGCTGTGCCGCATTTTCTAATCGCTCAACCTTTCTGACTGCATCAGATAAATCAATTTTTTTCTCCTCAACATCTTTTTTAGCCGTACCTAAAGCTGACGTGACTGAAGCAACATCTGCTTTGCAGTCAAACACTTCTTGTTCCGCTTTTCTCTTTTCAGCCATTTGTGGAGCTAAGTCTTTTCTTGCGATAGCCTCAAAGAAAACTCTTCTTAGAAATTTATCTAAGGTGTTCTTTTCGCCCAACCAGTGTAACATTTTAGAACCATTTCCAGCAAAAGAAAGTTCAATACTATCAAAGCTATGCTCTATTTTGCGAGCTAAAATACCTGCATAATAGACTGTAGCTGCCATATTAACTGCAAGAAGCGTTAAGAAATTTCTGTCGTTCTGTTCATGTTTAGGATTTACGAGCCTAAGAGCCTCATGTAGCTTATCACCAATAGCTATATCTCCAGTATTCGTTGTGTGAATACGTGCTAAAAACTCCTCCAATTCAGCAACAAAACGTTCTTCAGAGCCAGCCTCGCTAACAATTGCTTTTATTGTTTCTGCCGAAATAGGCTTTTCGGGATGCCCTCCTTCTGAGTATAAATCCAAACTCGAACTAGAAGCAAGCCTATGGAGGTATGTTTTATCATATGCACCACTCTGCCTATGCCTTTCAGCATTTTCACGCAAAACTCTTACAAGCACATCACGCGCTCCAAATTTTATCGAACTGTCTTTAGCAACAAATTTCATAACGCCGTCATGGTCAGATTGCACATACAAAAATAGGTCAGATGAACCGCCTCCAATATCTATAACACAACGTGCAGGTACAATTTTGGTATTGAAAAACTGTGCTGCCGCTTGCCCCTCGGTTATATCACCGCCTGAAGTAAATCTGACATTACTTGAATCATTAGATAGCGTATTTACGAAAATATTTTTTGTTCTACTTAGGTATTCATCATATTTGTTCATCGCTCCAGGATAAGATTGATAAAGCAATAATGATGTGCAACCATTAATATGCGCATCCAAGCCAATCAAACGCACCAAATGTTCAAAGTAAACATTTGTGCGGAATGTATTTATTTCACTGTTACTCCATTTGAGGTTTGAAATAACAAACCCATGTGATGGATTTGTATATGTCCTCTCTAATTGTTTAAAGAAAATCCGTGCATCAAGTACATGTTTTCTTCGCCTATCGTGTTTAACAGACCAGAAATCGTGAAGCAAAGACGGAAAAGGCACATCAATAGAACTGTCAGGGAAGAAGAGTTGGTTGAAGTATTTACCGTTTACAGACCTTCTGTCTGGATTTGAGCAAATAATCCCTGCAACTAAATCATTACGACTTCGTGACCCTCCACTAAACTTTTGAGAATCTTTCATCTTTCCATCTATTTTTCTGTAGAAAACAGTTGCGGAAGTTCCGAAATCAAGATAAACATGGTAGTTTTGTTCGCCATCGACGGGGGAAGGTGTGTAATGATTCGTGTTTAGCGGTATATATCCTACTATTTCGTCTCTTCCGTTGTACGCAGTTAGAAATCTTGGGAATTCATTGAATTCGTAATAATCTACCACTTCATGGTCACTAAGTTGATGACTAGAATCTGGTTCTTTATTCTCACCATATGGTTTCATGTAAGAAATGGAATCCGTCTGACTCTTTGTGCGGTAACAAAAATAAAAATATGTGTTCCATCCATCAATTGATCTATTTGGCCATATGCCAGCTTCACAAGCAGAACCCACCATTGTCTGTCTTATTGTACCATTGGGATTGCTTGTGGGGTCGTATACTCCTACATACTCACGTTCGTATTCGTAATATCCATTCATAACTCCGGGCAAGTCTGGCTGCATAGGTATTTGCATTTTTATTTTTATTTTTCCTGTGTTTATAGCAGAAATGCTATATTTAATCGGGCTTCCTGCTTCTTCGCATTTTTGGAATAAACCAATGCCTTTTTCAGTTAATGGCATTGCAATCAAATAACATCCGCTGTCCTCTGGCGAAGTATTTGGTAAATTAACTACTCCTTCACCTTGCAGAACAACAGAGGCGCAATCACTTGACTTTGCGGGATTTCCGTCTTTTGCTTTGTCAAAAAGAATTGTTGAAATTTCATTCATCAATAGCTCATCGCTAAAATGAGGAAATATATTCAATTCATTTAACTCACGACTTCTTTCTTTTCTATTGCTTAGTAAAGCGGGCAGTGAAAGAACACCATAAGCCTTCAAGTCAGATGGCTTAGAGTCTCCAATTTTTTCTCCAGAGGAAACTTTCTCACAATCAATGAAAATGTAAGTCTCTGTTACATTCTTAAACATTTTTACATCACTATAATCAAGACTCCTCCTCTCTGCCAGCAAATCTGCTATGTTTTTAATCTCATAAGAACCTTGCGATGACCCATCTTTTTTAAATCCATATTCGATTTCTAGTGCTTTTTTGTACCGCGTAATGATTCCATCATTATTTGAATTCGTTAAATCTTCAGCACAAAGGTTATTAGCCATAGACATATCGAGGCATTTCCCAGAATCTTTTGCCTTTGCTAAAAGAAATTTTTGATATGCTGATAGCCAAGACCACATGATTTGTGCATAATCTCTTCCAAGCAATTTAACAGGATCGTCACTTGATGTTTTTGGGCGATTATTCGACCAGCACCTTATCCAATCAGGCCGCTCATCGCTATTTTCATCAAAATGATAGTTGCGCATAACAGTATTCCAGCAATCTGCCGCAGGAACAATTATAGTAGTAGGCGAACTCATTGCTATGGGTGTCCATAAATCATCATCATCGTTATGCAATGTGAATAATACGCTATCTTCCCATGTCCATCCAGACCCTTGCTCATTCCATATATTACGTTTAGGAATGTGCGTGATGGCAATTTGCTCAAGTGGAAATCGTGATGGTTGATTGCTTTTCAAGAGTGATTCAGCTTTAACAGGCTTGCTCATTGTTTTTGATAGAACCAAAAAGGCAAAGAGAGCCCTCCATTCATACTCGATTTGCTTTAGGCATTCAACAAAAAAAGAATCTTTAACATCTTCGCCATCAGAGTGCATCATCATTTCATACATACAAGCATCGTAAAATATGTCTGGAACAGAGCGCACATCTGAAGTTTGAAGTGCTTGAATATCTATTGCTCTACTTGCAGCAAGCAATACATCTCTTTTGCCCGGTTTAAAAGAATCTTTTGCTTGTCCTACTGTAAATGGGGCATTTGTTTTAAGGTTCGGCATCCAGCGCATATATATTTACCTCCTAATATTTTACTTCTTCACTGCATACTTGCATAACCGCATAAAGAAGGTTCCTGTAGTCATTGTTTCCATATTTCTTTTTGATAGATTTCTCTATATCTTGTAATTTCACAGAGTAATAACTGGTGATACTATTACCTTCAATTTTTTGTGTTGAAGGCAACATATCGCCATCAGGAAGATTACTTATTGTCGCATACAATCCTCTAACATTACCTAAATCAAGTCCATTCGCTTCAAGTTGACATAGCCATTCAAAAGCATTTACACAAAATTCATCAATAGACTTTAAATTGCTATCCCAGCCAGATGCGCTTTCGTCTTGAATTTGTGTGTAGCAAGTCCCAAATGGAGGGATATGCCTTGTGCTACTAATAGGTCTATGTTTTTTTAATACAAGCCAAAGTGTTGAAAAAAGTTTCAGACGTTTTACTGCTTGTTTGGCAGACACGGTATACTCATGGCTACGTCTTAACAACCCCTCAGTTGACGTTGCACTAACACAAGGCAAAGTATCTAATTCTCCTAATTTCCCAGCGGTCTCAGTTACATAAACTTTTTCACCTTCTGCAAATTTTTGCGTAAAAAAGTGCATTGAAGAAAACGCCGCAGTAATTTCAGCTGGCAATGCTGGGTTTTCCTGAAAAGCACCTGCAATGTTTGTACCTATACGTTCTCCATCTTTATCGTACATAAAATCGGGTTTCTGCCCTATAAGATAAAGAGATGGATTTGCTTTTTTCGCATTAAGTTCATCTATGAAACCAGAATCATGATAATATCTCAGTGCAACCTTGCTGTTTAAAGCAAAATCACTTGATTTAGCCTTACATTGTGGTGTATCTTCGTACATATAATATGGTAGCATCAAGGTTAATCCAATGGAACCTTTTTGTTTGTCGTTGAAATATTGGTTGCTAAAGCATCTTGCAAGTGTTGGTATGCCACTTGCACCAGTTCCTCCAAAAATTGAACCTGCAAACATAATTCTACCGCCATTTTCGCCAGTAGACATTGCACCTTCAAGAGCAACTGCATATAACGAACGCCAGAAACTGTCAGTTCCTTTTGATGCTATATCTTTATCAAAAAAACGCTCATAAATTAATGAGCCTATTCTCGGCTTTCCGTGGCAGCCTTCAATTAATGAAACCCCTTGGTCATCAACACCGTACAACATTTTCAAAATATCAGCATTGCCGCCTTCTTTACTATCTCTAATCATTTCACCAAGAGTTTCAATGGCATTTACACCCACATCCCAATAAAATTCAGAATTATATTGGTTTACGTCACCGCTACCTCTTAGTTTTGAATAGCTAACAGAGGCTGGTTTCCATTGCCCTTCTTTATCAGAAAAGACATTCAAAATATCATATAACCCGCCACTATATGCCGATAATAAATTTTTCAATCGCGTTTTATTCCCATTTGGTTCGTCAGTATCTACCATCCTTAGGTGAATGTCATTTAATCGCAGATAGCTTGGAACGCCCATTATGGACATGTATACAAAAGATTCAAGGATTTTAGCTCCTGTGCCACCCACACCAACTAATACACGACTCATAGTTTATCTTCTCCTTTATAAGCATTGCTACGAAATGGAATACATGTTTATATTAAACCACCGTGAAATGCAGATACTCATTACACATCGTCTTGGTCAATAAATGTTGATTTCCACACAGGGGAACGTCTGTTTTCTGGCGTAAATATACATACTTGCAAGAACGAGAGGATTAGTATTAGCAAAATACAAATCCCGATTGGCAAATAAATTAAATTGACATTTACGTTGTTTATAACACCATCGCTCACTAAGGCGTTAAGCAATATATTAGCCCAAACAATTATGGCTATCATGCAAATTATAACTCCAACTATAAAAGCTACATTTGCAATGATTTGTGATTTTAAAGAACTTCTTACAAAATGTGCATTTTTTACTGAGCTATATTTGAAATAATAAATAAAATTTATGACACAAAGGAAAAAAAGCAAAACCATGCTTGCCGAGTATATTAGCAATTCGAAATTAGGCGTATTTTGATTTCCTATGCCTATAAAGTTGTACAATCCTTGAAATGTGTCAAGAAATATTAACATAAAGGCTAGCACAAACAAAAAAGTACCAGAAAAAAACACATTTGGCAGCAGTCTAGTTAGTTTTAACATTTTACGTTTTTTACCTTCAGCAGACATTTAAAATATTCCTCTCGTATTTAATATTTTTTTACCACTCTCAATGGTTTTATGAGGGAAGCAAATCACCTTCATAAATTACAAAACATACATCAGTTACCTTCACGGTTCATATTTTGTATTTCATACGTGCTAAAAGCAAAACCACCAGTTTCGTTATTTAATGCATTTGGGAAATGCATGACATATCTGTCTCTCGCTACAAAACCAAATATAGCGTATTGATGCGATGTATAGGCGACTCTTTCTTGGTATAATGTATTTTGTATAAAATCAGTTCGTAAGGTTATCAATCTGTCAAATAGGTTGTTAAGAAATGGCGTCCTATGGGCTTGCGAAAAATTATCGCTGGCTACATAAGGTGGTGTCCATAATGTGAATTCAAAAATTCCTTCTTGGTTTCTGAGATACGCCTCATCTCTAAAGAGCCTTAAATCAAGAGTCCAATCTTCAATCCATCTAAAATCTCTGAACCTTTGAAATCTATATGAAACCTGTTCATTAATAACCCTTCGCTCTACATCGACAACAAAAATTTTCGGCTCATCATTCACAAAACTACTTGGAATAATTTCAAAATCAATTTGATTTCGAGATGCTCTGTTTTCGGTTGCATAGATATGGCTAACCGGATTATTGATCCAGTCACCATTTGCAGTAAACATCCTAATGTTTACATATTCATCAAAGAGCAACGTATCATGTGTTTCATTTAGAGTTATTCTCAATCCGGGGCGTTGCCCATCAGTGAAATTAGATGAATTCCTGAAGCCTGAGTAAATGCGCCAAAAAGGAATTTGAAGGTCGGTGATGCGATTATCCCAAGTAATCTGTTCCCTACTTATTCCAGCATCACCCGTCAAACTGTCTGAAACTAAGTGCAATAACCCCTCAACATCAAATGCATATCTATCCAAGGCGTTATTAAGTTCGGGAGTAATTGTTGAAAGTTGAATTTGTATGGGTATAGGCAAATGGCTGGGCAAGTCATCAAAAATAAAATAACGATATTCACCAGTGCGACTCAAATCTTCAACATTTGGAAAGCGTTCTTTAAATCGATTCATGTAATCTCTCACAGCATTAGAGCTACCTATAAATAGCAAGTACACAGGACGATAAACAGGATTTCCGTAATTAACATGAAATCTGTTGACCGTATTCCCACTACTGTATATTCCCACGATATCGGCATTTGCATCTAACAAAAGCTCTGGCATTGCCGTGATGTTACCTAGATATTCTGATTGAATTCCTATGATACCAACGTTATTGCGTGAGTTTTTAATAAACCTACTCAACAATGCAACAAACTCGTTAGGAATTCCTGCATCGTCAACGCCTCCAGACAAATCCATATCCGTTACAAGAATAAATATTTGGTTTTCTAAACTATCGTAGTGAATATTAAGGAATTCATACATATATCCAGATAAAGGACTTAGATGCACACTATCACTTCTCCTGTAAAACTCAACATCCCTTGCATTATCGAAAAGAAATCTTGTTTCTACAGGAGAGGCTCCCCCGCCTTCGCTCAACCTATAATAATATGAGAATGGAAATAGGTTATTTAATGTACGCAATATATCTTCGTATCGGTTATTTCCATCGGCATCTGTTCCCACTCTCAGAAAGTTACCCATGTATACGTTATCATCTAAAATAATAAAAGACGTTAATTCTTCACCTGACTCAAAAAAACGTTCAGTTCTATAATGCGGTACAATAATCTGTCTGTTTTCGAGCCTTATCATTTCATCTACAAAAGTTCTGCGATCCAGAGTTGGCAAATCAAGTTCTGGACTTGGTTTAGGAGTATTTCTGTGAGATTCACACCCAGCAAGCAAAATAATCATGAAAAAAAATATTACATAGGAAATTTTTTTAAGAATTTGACCTAGCATACTCTCACCTCGCCATCTTAATTTTAATGACTAATTAACATAAACAATCTTCAATTATCTGGTGTATACGCTTACTGTTCTTGTAGTTCCATCCCACGCTAATCGGTAACCAACACTTTCTAAAGGAAAACGCAGAGGCACCATTATTCTGCCTCCAATGATTTCCGCAGCTACATCAAGAGTATGTTCCACTCCACTAGTCACAAAAATATTACTCCCAACAGTAACAGTTATCATGTCACCCGGACGGGTTATGACTGCTGTTTGCGTAGTAGTGTCCCATTCTACTTCGAAGCCTAATGTTTCAAAAACAAACCGAATGGGAACTAAAGTACGTTCGTCTACAATAATTGGCACTTGGTCGCGGAATTGAAGAGCTTCGCCATCTACGAGAACACGAATATTGTCAGCGTATACTTGAGTGGCAGATAATAGCACCAGCATTATCATCGCCATTGGAACTAACAAAAAACGAATCTTTTTCATTCCGAAGTGCCTCCTTGTTTTCAAAGTGCTGTCGCACAAAAGATATTCAAGCGGAAATAAACGCAGGGATTTTATTCAGGTACTGTATTAACCTCTCCTATACAGGCAAACACAGCAACCAATCAGCTGTAACCTCCAAAGTAATAGCCAGTCTGCGTAGTATATCTCCGGATATCTTTTTTCTGCCAGTTTCCAGTTCCCATAGATATTTGCTACTCATAGGTGGTTTGGTCATGGAAGCTAAACCTTCTCTCGTTAGCCCAAGGCTACATCTTCGTTCTTTGATTCTGTACCCGATAAGTATTCTCAAGTCATCATCCATGTTTAATCCATCCTTAACCTACAGGTAGTATACTTTGTTTAATTTTGTCGAAAAACCCGCTACAGGTAATATTATTTGTAAAAAACAAATAAAAGTGTCATGCAACCGAATGGATACATGACACTTTTAGCAAATATTTCATAGCGTACATACAAATACAAAGGTTATAGTTTATTCGTCATCTCCACGGCATCAAGAAATGCTTCTTTATAAATAACACTTAACTCATACACCTCTTCTTCGTAAATTGCGTCCGAATATGCTTCAAATAAATCGGCTTTATCATGGCTTTTCAAAACTTCCAAGACCTCTTGGCTGGTATCGGCTCGCCGTTTAGTTAGTGACTGGTAATCCTTGTCTCTTTTTAACAGGTTATCAATAATTTCATCGCGCCTTGTTGTACAGAGTGTTTCAAGCTCCGCATTAATAGATGGATACTTGCTCAAAATTCTTTCTCTGCGTTCTTTTATTTCCTTATTCATTATACTTCACCTCGATTCCAGTTTCTACTAAAATGCAGTGAAATATACTTTGTATTTTTAAGGAAGGAAGAAAAAACTACGTTCTTAGCTTGTAAGAGCGATTTCGGTTTGCGCCTTCGGTGATAATTATTCCGTCGGAAATTAATTCTTTCAAATACACTTTTGCGCGGGAGATGCTTACATCCAGCAATGCAGCTATGTTATTTGATTTACATGACTTGTTAATAGAAAGATAGTCAACCACGGCTTGTTTTTTAGCTTCGCTTATCGCCACTTTTATTTTATCGCTACTTTTTATCGCCACTTTTTTGTTTTCATGTTGTGATAAAAGAAGCGATAAAGTTGTACGCTCTGGATTAAATTGCTCTTCAATTTTGGGTGGTTGCCAATTATGGCTTGCCCAAACGGAATAGATATTGGGAATACCGCTTCCTGCGCGTTCTCCTACTCCGATTAAATTGAACAGCTTAACAAGCGTACTGTTTCTTGGGTCGGACAAACCGCCATTTATTGCATCCGAAATACTTATCCTAAGATTTCCGGGATTTGCAATATTTATTTGTTGGGGGCTTTGATGAATAACTATTCCACACCTTCCGTAATAATCCGCATGGATTAACGCATTTGCAAGTGCTTCCCTTAATGCCGTATGAACAGGCGTATCGTCAATGCGCGTTATTCCGTCTAATCTAAACGGTGTTTTTGCTTCTTGCGTTAGGCGGTTTGCTACACGATGGTAAAAATCAAAGAGATTGCCGCTAAAATCTCCGAGGTTGGAAACAATGCGGTCTGTCCATCGAGTGGTGTCGTTTTCGTGCTCTTGATAATCCAGAAAATAATTTGGAAATTCTTTTATAATTTCATGCTCATAGCCGAAAAATAAAATCCCCGCAGAAGTTGGGTACAATTCGCCATTGTCATCACGACCAACACATCCTAGCTTTTGAAGAAACTCAACATGCTCAAGATTTTCCCAAACATGCCCCGGGCGGAGATTTTGTAAGCGGGTACGATAACGGCGGATACTTTCGTAATCGAATGCGTTTAGGTCAAGTTGCTCCAACACCCTTAAATCCTGTGATGTGTCAGACTGGTCGCGCATCATGCTACGCACTTCATCCTTGGAGCAATGATAATCCCCCTCGCCATTTCGCCGATATGAACCCGCAAAGGGGTCTGCTCCAATATAAACAGGCTTGTCCCGACGGTCTGAGCGAGGAACTTCAATTACAATGATTGAATTGCCGTCTGCTTCGGCGATTTGTACATATTTATTTGTAAGAATATTAACGCTTACTTTTTGCCTATTGTTAATTGTGTTCCAAAAATCTGTTACCATTTTTTCTGGATTTGGTAAACCGATGGGGTGTAGGGTTTTATTCGGTAATTCTTCTACACCTAATAAAATATGACCGCCCTGTGTATTTGCAAACGCGGAGTATGTTTCCCATATGCTTTGTGGTAATCCACCTTGCGCCGACTTAGCTTCAATGCGGTTGTTTTCACGGTATTTCTGAAGCTCGTTTAAATTTAGCATTTTGATGCCTCGCTATCCTGAATTTCATGTAATTATAATAGCAGATACCCTAAAAATTGTAAAAATAAAAAAATCCAAGAAACGATAGTGTAAACATTAACCGTGCTTGGATTTTTTATTTTTAACGCAAATTAATCATTGAAATGTTTTAGGGTCGGTGTAGTCCGGTTTTATCATGACGTTATCCTTGTCTTTTATATGCTCGTTGTAAACGCTTTCCCAACCGTCAAAAGAATACTCCTCTACGCTGACAGAAATGTATTTTTCGGGTTTGCCTAGCGTTGTGTTTATTACTGCGCTTACTTGTTTCGCAGCTTCCTGTAGTTGTTGGGGAGAAGCACCTTTTATTGCTTTAATGACCACATGTGGCATTTTGATTTGCTCCTTTGCAGTTTTTATTTATTCTATCATAATTTTAACTGCATATGAAGCAGATTCCATCGTCTAACTTAAAGCGAAGAATATAGCCATAAAGCCCAAATGCGAATCCCTCATATAAAAGATAAAAGCTGCCCATCGTTGCTTCTTTATTAACATCGACCCATAAATTATAACGCTTGCCATGCTATTACTCCCTTCTGCAAGTAATAAAAAAAACCTCCGTTCTTTTTGTTGGAGGTTAGTGTCGAACATTTAATTGCTATACTGCGTGGTCTTGTAATTCCTCTTGCAATTCGGCAACGCGAGATATATCAAGCCCAGTATCTTCCGCGACTTCTTGAATATTGCGTCCTCTACGGAGCAAATTTTCAGCAATTTCGAGCATTTTTTTGTTCATGCCCCTGCTTTCTAAAACCCTAACAGCTGGACTATCTTCTTATATACGCATATTTCCCTCCAAGATTTGCCATTTTGTGAAAAATATGGACTTTAGATAAGTTTGGATAAATTGTTATATGAAAACTTATGGATTAAATTATTCTTCCTAAATGGGTATATGCTTAAATCGTTATATCTCAAAAACTCCCCCCATTACACGCCAAATGGGAGTTTTTGCATTTGGTTTGCTATTTTAATTACGTCCTCTATCGAAAGCTCAGTAACGTCAGATACTTCTTCGGGGGAATCTCCCCTTGCAAGCATCTTTTTTGCCATTTTCATTCTCTCTTGAGTTATCCTTTGAGAGACCCTATTATTTAGCCAACCGTGTTCCTCAATCGCTTCCATAATTATTTCTCTGGTGTTTTCTGTAAACATGGTCAACGCCTCCTTGAACGCATTGGGGTTTGCATTTACTAATCTGTCCAAAAATACATTTTTATCGTTTAGGGGCTTACGCTCCTTATACGTTTTCATTATTTTTTACGATTAGAAAAACGCATGGAATCCGTACCGAGCAAAAACTTGAAAGGTACGCTCAAACTAGTCATGAAGGACCAGTTATATCCTACCCATTCTCCAATGCAAATTTCGGGCAAGGTGACGATATAGCAATCGTCAACAGGCAAGCCCGTAGCGGCGGTTGGTCGTTCATCGCCTTCTAACAACTTGCCCAACCTTATCCAATCTTTGTCATATCCAAGTTTTGCTAATTCTGTATGACTTATAGTAGTACAGTTTGCCCCTGTATCTACCTTGTATTCTAATTGAGCCATTTTGGCTAGATTATTGGGCTTTATGTTTATATCCAAGAAGGCAAAACCGTCAATAGTAAGTTTGATTTCATGCGCCAACTACAAGCCCTCCCAAACTTAACCTGCGGCTAATATTTCTGCCCTCTTTCACAACACCATGAGCAACTGGCAAATCTACCTGTAACGCAAATAACTCACTAAAATCGTCACCAACATATAAAACGACCCCCGACTGCTCAAGAGAGTTAATGCTCTCTCTTTGAATCAGAATGTAGTCATCTGAGTATGCTTGGCGAGCTTCGTTATCTGTCATGCGTGGACTGTTCTCGATTACTCTATACATTAGAATATCTCCCATGAAAAGTTGTTTGCGGGAAAACTCCCGCCTACTGGATTATATCACTTTTGGAGCGGGCTTTGTAGGCATTTCCGCACGCGCTACAATTTAGGTGATTTCAATCACAATATACCGTTACAGCAAGCTGAAACAGGTCGCACAAAAAAAAGCCAAAGTCAAATCCAGCTTTTCGTCATTGGTATATTTTTCATAATCTTTTTTCATTTGCTCAAAGCTAATATTGGTTTGTCCGTCAAATACATAGGAAACATATAAATTCATGTTGCACAGTTGACAAAATCATAACCCCGATGCTATAAAGTAAAAAACAACCCTTGCACCCACGCAAGTCAAAAATTGAGGACGGCGAGAATGCCGTAAATAATTTTGGCTTGCTTTTTTATTTACAAAAACGGGCCGATAAGGGAGAGTATTATGGAAAGCACAGCAAAAAAGCCAACCTGCACAAATCTGATGAGGTTTACGCTACCGACGATTTTATCCACGCTGATAATGAACACCTTCGGGATAGTGGATGGGATATTTGTGTCGCGGTTGATTGACCCGTTTGCATTATCGGCGGTAAACATAGTGTTTCCGTTTATGTCGTTTGTGATGGCGTTTGGGTTTATGATGGGCGTAGGCGGAAACGCCCTTGTCGCGAAAAAAATAGGCGAAGGCCGCCAAAAAGAGGGTAGAGAAAATTTTAGCCTTATTACTCTGGTATCGTTTATCGGGGCTGCGGTAATATCGGTTGTGGCTATTTTTTTCCCGTCTGCCATATTAAACATCTTGGGCGCGGATGATTATGTTCGGCCTATGGCTATGGAGTACATGCGACCTATGTTGTATTTTCTGCCTGCGGCGGTGCTTGGCATGGTCTTTCAGCAATTTTTAATAACGGCGGGAAAGGCGCATTACAGCGCGGTGATGTCTTTTGCGGGTGGGATTATAAGCGCGGCTTTAAACTATGTATTAATCTACTTGGCAGGCCTCGGAATCAGCGGCGCGGCAATCGCGACGAGCATAGGCTGGCTTTTGCCTGCGGTGGTAGGGATGGTATTTTTCACATTTAAAAGAAGCGGAAGTATATATTTGGTACTTCCCCGCTTCGATTTCCGCGCATTGGGAAAATCCTGCATAAACGGCGCGTCGGAAATGGTCGCCATGCTTTCCGTAAGCATAACCACCATCCTAATGAACAACATCCTAATGTATCTGGACGGCGGCGGGGCAGCGGCGGTAAGCGCGTCCGCAGTAATGTTTGGCGGTATGGGGATATTTGCGGCATTGTTTATGGGATACGCGTCCGGCGTCGCTCCGATAATAAGCTATAATTTCGGAAAAGGCGACACCGTAAACCTAAGAAAAACATACACAAACAGCCTGCGACTGATAGGCGTTCTCTCGGTGCTTGCGGCGGTATTGGCATTTTTGCTGGCGGACGTCCTAATCGGAATTTACGGCATTCCCACCGATACGCCTATGCACGGCATGGCGTGTACGGGACTGCTTTTTCTTGCCGCAGGGTTTATATTTATGGGCTTTAACTCATTTGGCTCTATGTTTTTTACCGCGCTAAACAACGGCGCAGTGTCCTCGGTGATGGCTTTGTTTAACACGCTGATTTTTGTTATCATAACGCTGGCGACACTGCCCGCGATTTTCGGCATAAACGGCGCGTGGGCAGCCACCCCCGCCGCAGAAGCCCTAAGCATAATAATGACCGTAACATTCTTCCGACTGATGAAGAAAAAATACGGCTATGGAAGAAAAAAACCATGATATCTACTGTAGCACGCGCATTCGATAGCAATTCATGGCCGTTACCTTCAGTTTGTTCATAAGGCGATGATTTGCCGCGCCGCCCGCTACCGCGCCCACCACGGGCAAAAGCTGCAATAGCTTGGCGATATCCATATAGTCGCGGTATTCCGTTTGCAGTTTTTCCCATTCTATTTCCGCGCTTTCCGTGTCCCAATTTTTTATTATCGGGAAAATCTCCAGCCGCCGCCTGTCACAGCAGTACGCAAGCTGGAATACATAAAGCATAAACATCCGCTCTTTATCGTCGGAAATATCAAACCCGTACAGTTTGGCACAATCAAAAAGAAATTTAGTCTTAACCAAAAGAAGCGCGGGCAAATCGGCCAAATTAATCAAAACGCCACCCAGCCCAAAGCCAATACCCTGCGCAACAGCAGTCTTATGATAAACAGAAAACGCCTGCGTAACAAGAAAATCGCTCTCCGCAAGGGAAGGCTTTAAGGTCTGCTCCGTCTTGGTAATCAGCCCCGACCCGGAAATCACCGTCTCTATCATGGTCTTAACCGCCGCAGTGATTAAATTTTGCACCTTGTCGGGGACTAGGTTTTGGATTTTCTCCTGTATCGCCTTGGAGGCGCGGTTTGTTAGCGACGGCTTTTTTTGCATTTTCTTTTCCCACGCGGTTAGTTCTTTTTTTATTGTTTTTAAGTACAGGTTATCCATCTGCGTCACCTCACTCTAAAATTTACTCCCATATCGCGGGCTATTTGTCGGCAGTTGTCTATTCGGTGTTTTTCTATTACGCCTACTATGGATAGGGTTACGTTTGTGTATTTTTTTGCATCACGAGCAAAGCTTAACATTTCTTGGTAGGATTTTATGCCGAAGATTGGTCGGGTTACTCGGTTGTATTCTTCTGCGTCGTCGGCGTTTAGGCTTATGGAGACTGTGTCTACCACGCCTTGCAGTCGGGCGATTTCGAAGGTGGGATGGATTAGGCGTACCAAGCCGTTGGTGTTTATCCGCACACGTTTGTCGCTTTCTTTGAAGAATTTCGCCAGTGCGATTACGTCGTCCGGACGTTGCATTGGCTCGCCGTAGCCGCAGAATACTACTTCTTCTATTTCGGTGAGGTCGGCGCGGGTGGTGTAGGCCTTCTGCACCTCGGGGATGGTTGGCTCTCGGTCGAGCCATAGGGATTCTCCTTCGTTCATGCCCTCGGAGAAATTTCGTATACAAAAAACGCAGTCACAAGGACATGCGTTTGTAATGTTTACGAATAGGCTGTTTTTTATCCTATACAGAATGTTCGTCATTGGTTGGTGTCTCCCAGCTAAGTGCGGTGTTGTATGCCTCGCGTACTGCGGCTTGGTGGTCGCGTACATGTTGTGCTGCGGGGCGGTGGGTGGTGGAGCCTAAGAAATGCAGGCATACATGGCCGTTCATGTTGTTGCCGCTGCGGGTAGAGCCTGCGTGGGGCATTCCGTTAACGGAGGCGGCCAGGGTGCGGCCGTTGATTAGTACAAGTACGGGACGTGGTGTCCATGTCCAGCTTCCGCCAAAGGCTTGACGTTTGATTGCGGTGTCTTCTGCTGTGATTGTTTCGATATCGGCGTGGTTGCCGTTTGAGAAAGAAGCGGCCTGCCAAGAAAGTCCTGTGCGTACGTCTACAAGCGTAAAGATTGTGCCTTTTGTCATTACGTAGCGGGCTTCGCTCCAATGGAGAAGTTCTACCGTGCCGGGTGCTACTGCGACGTCGGATACCTCGCGCAAGTGTGCGGCGTACATAAATCCTACCATGCCATTGTAGTCTACTTTAAACCAGTCGCCGTTTTTATCGAGGACCTCTACGCGGCGGCCTGCGGGCAGCAGGGTTATGCGCTCACTGTTTGTGGTAGGCTCGGGCCTAAGATTAAGGCGTGCCGTTGTCATAAAAATGGCCGGCTCTTCCTCTTCTTGCGTGGGGTGATAAATTACATACTCCGATGACATCATAAAAACTTCGCTTGCGTATACTGTAGGTGCTAATAAAATAGCAAATAAAATGCCTAATAAAAATGCTTTCATAAAAAAATATCCCTCCAAAGTTTTTCTTCCAAGAGATATCTTAATACTTTGTTAATAATTTGTCAACAACTTTTTCATAAAGCGCGTTTTTTAATTAATAATAACCCGATGAGGATTGCGCATAAGCCCTGTGTTTATATGGGCTGGTGAGGTTTCAGCCAAAACATCTATTTTCCGATAATCCGCTGTATTTCTTCTTCCGGGGAGGCGTTGCGAATACGGAAAATATCAATTGGGCTACGGCCGAGATGTAGTTGAATGTAGCCGTGTCGCCTTTCTGCTCCGACCCATATGGATGCATGGTCGCCGTCGGGATTTGTTACGGAAATACGGTAACTGTGAAGGTAATACGGAAAATACGGCGGGTCGTGACTAAACCAGCCGCCTGTACCTCTGTCACTGCTGCGTACAAACCAAGCCCCTCGGAAAAAGCTGCGAAGCTCCGCGACTTGGTCGGCGTTTAGCTTATGCTCCGAGATTTCGTAAATATCTACTACATAAAGCGAAATCAATGAAGAACGGTCTCGCCCGAGGCGAAAATCGCGAACGCACCACTGCGTTTTCGACGACAGGCGAGACCGATTCTGAATTATTTCACTATATGACTGGGCGTAGGGATAATGTGAAAGCAAAACATGCGTGTAGCGGGTAACATAAACGCTGCTTTGCGGCGAAATAAACCGTACCCACCCAAGAAATACCCCCGGCGGGAAGAAATAAAAAAACACCGCTGCGGCGCATACAAAAAGCGCGACGGCAAAAATAAGCAGCTTGTTACGTTTAATCCCTTTTGATGATTTTTTCATAGTGGATTAAATCCATTCCGCTTTTTATATGCTCTTCACGTTTGGGGGTGTAGCTTAATTTTTTGTATAGGTGGCATAGTTTTTTTTCTTGTTTTATTGTGGTTAGCACAAATTTTGTTGCTTGCGGGTAGAGTTTTTCTATTTGCTTGATTGCTTGCTGCGCGTAGCCCTTGCCTTGGTGGCTCGTAATAATAAATAGGGAGGAAAGCTTGTATACATTGCCGGGCAGCATTAAAACTCGCACATAGCCTATGGTTTCGTTTTTTAGCTCAATTAAGTAATGGTGGATTTTTGCGGTGTAAAATCTTTCTTTGAATCGCTCAAGGGTTTCGGCGGCGGGGCTTGTTTCGTTGTCTTGGTATTTTTCCAGCACGGGGGTGAAGGATTCTACTTGCATTTTGTGGATTATTTCGCTGTCTTTTTGCGCCGCTTTTTTTATGGTGACTTCGCCAAAACCGTTAAACCACGCTCGCTCGTGGAATTCTTTTTTGTCCGCAGGCTTTGGCGGCTGCGACGCTATCCCTATCGGCAGAAAGCATACAAGCTCGTAGTCGTCGGGGATATTTAGTATGTCCGCCATTTTTTTGCCTATGGCGTCGGTGTCGGTTATGTGGCCTTCGTACCAGCAGCTTTGGTAGCCCAGTGCTACTGCCGCGAGCAGCATGTTTTGTATGGCTGCGGAGTAGTCTTGCACGTTAAAGTACCTGTCCTTGTACGCGATGATTTTTTGCGTGAGTACGCATATCATCGCGGGGGCGGTTTCTGAGGCGGGTGGGGTGATTACGCTGTGCAGCTTGGCCAGCAGCTCCGGGTCGTCCACGGCAATTAGGCTTGTGGTCTGCTTGTTGCAGCCCGAGGGTGCGGATAGGCCTGCTTCCATGATTTTTGTCAGGTCGCTTTTGGGAATTGGGGTGCTTTCGAATTTATCTCTGTAGCTTGTTCTGGCTTTTATTGCGTCAAGTGCTGTCATGGTGATACCTCCAAGTCCATTCGCGTTATTCCCTCGCGAGTTTTTCGTGATGCCACAGGTCGAAGATTCTCATTATTGTGACAATGCTTTGCTCGCGGGTGAAGATGGCATTTGGCGAAAAGGTGTTTTCGCAGACGCCGCCCATTATGCCCATTGTTTGCATTTTTTCTATGGCAGCCACGGCGTGGGGAGCGAGTGAAGCAGTGTCGGTAAATGCCACGGGTGGGATGTCCTTAATCGGGTATTTTAGAATTATTTCTACCAAGTGCGAAAACACAACTGCGGCTCGCTCGCGTGTGATGGTTTCGTAGGGGGAGAAGGTGGATTCGCATAAATTTACGGTTACGGCGCGGCGCAGAAAATCCTCTGCGTTAATATTGTCCTCGCCTGTAAGTGCGGTAATCCGCTCCGCGATTTCCTGCTCCAGCACGGGGATGTCGTATATACCTATTATCCCGCCCAAAAAAGCCATATACATCGTACCTACAAGGTCGGAAAACTCGACGTTTGTTATCGGGCGGTTAAAATCCGACATAAGATTGTGAGGGATAACCCCGCGTAAAATGGCTTGGGTTACGGCCTGCTCCGCCCATACGGAAAGCGTAGGGTCGGTAAAGGGCAAGGTGGGCATAGGTAATATCTCAATATCCGGGAACTCGAAAATCGGCCTGATGTCGGTAATAAGTATGCCGGGCTGCACGTGGAGCTTTTGTAACACGATATCCCTGCGGGGGAGGACGGTAATTTGCAACTCTCTGCGTCGATGGTGGGGCAGTACAATGGCTTTTTCTATGCCATCTTTGCCTAAAACAACGGCTATGCGGTCGCCGTCGTACAGTCCCGCTATAGGCTCACCCCATGGATGGAGCATTTTTATGCCGCTATATGCCTCTACAAAGCTGTTGCGGATATATCCTTCGTCAAAAACGCCTAAATACACATCGTAGTCGCCGTTTACAACAAAAACCGCCACATAGTGAGGCATGTCGTAAATATAGCCGGTATTCCACGGAGAATAATACCCTGTGATGGTATCCCCCACCCCAAAACGCCCGCTGCGGAAGTTGTTGTCGAAATCTACGACGGTGTGCATAGTATTGCCTTGTATGCCTATGCTGTGTATCCAATCGCTTGTGTATTCCATTTGGATAAAGTAGTAGTCCCGCTCTATGCCAACACGCTGCATAGATAGGATTTCTCCCGTAAACGGAGTAAATGCAACCGCTCCGCCAAGTGCATAAAATGCGGTGATTGTGTCGCCCACCTCGATGCCTTTGCCCTGTATATACACGTCCTCGTCTATGATAATCCGCGCAAAAGCTTCATCATTTTGGCCTAAATATACAAACTTGCCGCGCAATGCAGGCTCTATTTTTATCACCTCGCCTGTAATATCGGCATAAATGTGTACAAAAGTTATGGCTTGTGCGGTAATTGCGGGGATTAGTGCCGTTAGCATAGCCATTATTAATATGGCCGAGAGTAGTCTTTTTTTCATTTTGGTTGCTCCTTCATTGCGTCGGTTTGGGATTTCATCTCCCTTGCGGCTTGTAGGGTTGCGGAGGTGATTTTCGCGCCGCCTGTTAGGCGGGCGAGTTCGCTAATCATTTCTTCTTGTGGCAGGGGTGTTACATTTGTTACGGTGCGGTTGTTTTGTGCTGTTTTTTCTATTAGGAAGTGAGTATCGGCCATGGCTGCGATTTGGGGGAGGTGGGTGATACATAAAATCTGCCGTGTGCGGCTTACGCGCATGAGCTTTTCTGCTACCTGCTGCGCGGTGCGGCCTGATACGCCCGTATCCACCTCGTCGAAGATTACCGTGGAGATACGGTCGGTCATTATGGTTTTTATGGCAAGCATAATCCGCGACATCTCGCCGCCCGACGCTGTTTTTCTCAGGGGCTTTGCAGGCTCGCCCGGGTTTGGCGAAATCATAAATTCTACCTCGTCGTTACCCTGCGGGCTAAAGGAGGTTTTGCGGTTGATTTCTATAAAGAATTTTGCGTTTTGCATACCCAGGTCGCGTAAATTTTCTGTGATGGCGTCGGAGATTTTTGCTGCTCCTTCTGTGCGTAGTGTGTTCATGTCGTCGCATAGGGAGGTTATTTCTTTGGATATGCCTTTTAGCATTTGCTTTAACCGTCTTATCTCCTCTTCGCTGTTTTCCAAGCTGTCCAGTTTTGCGGTTAGCTCCTGCTGTTTTTTTAAGACTGCTTCGAAGGAGCCGCCGTATTTTTTCTTTAATTTGTAGATTGTGTCCAGACGGGCTTCTATTTTTTCCAGCTCGTGGGGGTCGGCGTCCAGTTCGTCCAGATAATCCTTGAAGTCCTGTGAGATTTCCGATAACTGGGCTTGGATGTCTACCAGTGATAGGTGCAGGCCTTCCTGTGAGGGGTCTAAGCGGGAGATTTCTGCGGAGTGGGATACGGCTTTTGCCGTTTGGTCTACGGCGTTTTGTTGCCCCGGCGCGATAAAGCCGCATAACAGGCTCACTACGCCGGAGGTGTTTTTGCTTAGCTTTTCCAGACCGCTTAGGCGGTTGCGCTTGGCGGTTAGGGTGTCTTCTTCGCCTTCTTTTAATGCCGCGCTTTCTATTTCTTCCAGTTGGAATTTCCAGATTTCTATTTGCTCTTCTCTTTGATTGCCCGTGCCGGTCAGTGCTTTTAACGCCTTGTTTGTTTCCTTGTAGTTTACGAGAAGGCTCTCCAGCGTGGATTTTTGTGCGGTTAGATTGTCGCCGCAAAATTGGTCAAGCATTTGCAGTTGTTTTATCGGGTCGAGAAGATTTTGATGCTCGTGCTGGCCGTGTAGCTCTATCAGGAATTCTGCGGCCTGCTTTAAGACGCCTACGGTTACGGTGCGGCCGTTTATTTTGCACGAGGATTTGCCTGTGTCGGTTTGCATGGTGCGAGCAAGCATTATTTGGCCTTCTTCCAACTCGATACCCAACGAAAAAAGCCCCTCCTTTACGAACTCGTAAAAAGGAGCGGCAATATCCATTATCCCCTCGACAGAAGCAAAATCCGCACCCGCACGTATTAAATCGCGAGAAGTACGCCCGCCCAGCAAAAAGTTAATCGAATCCACCACGATGGACTTACCCGCGCCGGTTTCGCCGGAAAGCACGTTTAAGCCCGCCGCAAAGCTTACCTCGGCTTCTTCTATTAGGGCTACGTTTTTTATGCGAAGGCTAGTTATCATTTAATTTCTCCGATAGGGCGGCGGCGGCGGCCTTGGATTTTACTACGCAGATGATGACGTCGTCGCCTGCCACCGAGCCGAGTATTTCTGGGAATTTCATGGAATCCAGTGCTGCGGCCACTGCCATTGCCATGCCGCTAAGCGTACGCAGTACCATCATATTGCCCGCGTAGTCCACAGAAACAAGCCCGTCGCGAAATACGCGCTTAAACGGATTTGTGGAAACCTCTGTACCGTCGGGTATTATATATTTTTGTCCCTTGCGGGTGTTTTTTTTCAAAAGCCCAAGCTCGCGGATGTCGCGACTTACCGTGGCTTGGGCAGCCCTAAATCCTTTTTGATTTAGGGCAGTGGTTATTTCGTCCTGGGTGTATATGTCTTGTTTTCGTAAAAGCTCCAGGATTGCGTTTTGGCGTTCTTGTTTCATAGCAATTTCTTCTTTCTTAGTGTGGAGTAAAAGTTTGTGTATGTTGTTTTTAAAATAGTGGCGCGGTAATGTGAGGTTTTGATAAAAATGCTTTCGCCGCAGAGGACTGTGCCGCGCTTGTTGCCGTCTATGCGTACGGATGAATTTTGCTTTGCCACCACACGCACGGTATCACTAGTCCCTACAACCAGCGGGCGCGCACTTAGCGAGTGCGGGCAAACGGGCGTAATCACAACCATTTGGCCACCCGACACAAGGATAGGCCCGCCCGCCGCCAAATTGTAAGCTGTAGAGCCTGTAGGTGTGCTTACGATAATGGCGTCTGCACGCATCGTAACCATATGCTGCTCGTTTACATAAATCGAATACTCACCGAGCTTGCCCATATTACCGAGGCAAACCTCGTTTAGCGAAAGCCGCTGCTGTATCGGAATAATTTCATCCGTGCCAAACTCCGACTCCAGCATAATGCGTTTTTCGTTTACATGGCGGCCTTCCAAAATATTAGACAATGCGGTTATCCCCTGCGCCTTGTCTACATCCGTCAAAAATCCCAGGTTGCCGAGATTAATGCCAATCATTGGCGTGTCGTAGATAGCGGCGTAATGTGCCACACGCAGCATAGTCCCGTCGCCGCCCAGTACCACACAAAACAGCGCGGGGGAAGCCTGCTTGCACGGCTCGATAATATCGGCGTCGTAGCCCCTGCCGATTAAATAGTCCCTTACCTCGTTGGCATAGACCAGCCCGGTGTCTCGCTTTTGGTTTGCGATTATTTTTATGCTTTGCATCTTTTTTTAAAATCGGCTGATTGCGCGTAGGTTTACATCTCTGTCGGCGTTATCCACCCATTCCATTGTTAACTCGAAAAAGGCTTCGGCACGGGCGTCGTTGATAAAACGCTCGCTTTCCATTTCTGCAAACATGGCTACTGTTTCTTCGTCTACCACGCGGTCGTATACTTTTACGATAAAGTACATGCCGTTGATTTCAAATACAGTAGAAAAATCGTCCACCTGCTGTAGCTCGAAAATAACATTTAGCTCCGGGCTTGCCCATGCGTCGTAGGTCTCTGCAAATGTGAGCAGACTTATCGGCTCTGCGCCCTCGCCTGTAAAGGCTTCGAAATCCGCGCCATGCTCCAGCTCGTGACGTATATCGTCCATCTCAAACCAGTCTGCGCCGTACAAATATTTTATCTTTACATCCGTGGAATTTAGGATTATGTTTTCCATTCTCATTGCCATTTCTGTTTGGTATTCTTCTTGGTCGGGGGTGAAGTCGGCCATGTAAATGTCCATAAGACGCTCAAATACATGATGCCATGCCGATAATAGCTCGGCTGTACGACGCTCGCTGATAAAGTTTAGGCCGCCACCGGCACGCATTTCTGCGGCTTGCTCTTGAATCTCCGCAAGCTCTTGCGCTGTCGCGCCTACGCCGTGCTGCGCTGCGCGGTCGAGTATCAGCAGGGTTTGCGTAAGGTCGTTTAACACGCTTTCTTGCGCAAGCTCGCCCGGGGGAAGCTGCTGCATTGTGTGAAAGAAGCGGAAATCGGTAGTGGCGATACGCTCGCCGTTTAATGTCATAATGGTACGGCGGTTTGTGATATCCCATACCGCATAGGCCAGCCCCGCCACTGCCAGCACTATTAAACAGGTTAATATGCCTGTAAATACAAACCGTTTTTGTCTGTTTCTTTGCTCGATTTCTCTGTTGCGGTTTTTGTTACTTCTTTTTTTGCTTTCCATTTGTGATTGCCTCTATTCTTTTTGATATGTTATGCGCGTCCAAGTGATAGCGCGCAAATAGTTCCTTACGAGTACCCGTCTCCGGAAATTTGTCGGGGAAGGCAAATGCATATGTTGATTTTATGCTTTCGCCAAAGCCGCCGATTTTTACTCCGTCTTCTATTGTAAATACATAATCGTATTTTTCAAGCTTTTTCATCAAATGTTCACAGATTGGTTTCAAAATGCCTGCGTTAAACAGGGCGGGATTGTGTCCGCTTTTTTGTAAATTATCGACTACCTCCCGTGAGGTGGGTAACATCGCGCCTACGGATACTATGGCGATTTTTTCGCCTTCTCGCAGATTAGGGTTGGCCTGCCAACTCGGAAGCATGTCGTCGGGGGCGTCTGCTTTTGGGTAGCGGATGGCCACGGGCGCGTTTAACGAAAATGCATAATCCAGCATTTCCGGGAGTTCCGCTGCGGTAGACGGCGCGAGAATTGTCATGTTTGGAATATGCGAAAGGAATGCAATATCGTAAATGCCCTGGTGGGTCTCGCCGTCGCCCGCCACTGCACCCGCGTGGTCTATGGCGAATATAACGGGTAGGTTTTGTACGGCGACGTCGTGGATAATCTGGTCGTAGGCGCGTTGCAAAAAGGACGAGTACACCGCAACAACAGGCTTTAGCCCCCCCGCCGCAAGCCCCGCCGCAAACGTAACCGCGTGGCTCTCGGCAATGCCTACATCGTAAAACCGCTTTGGAAATCGCTCCTTAAACTTGGTAAGCCCAACGCCGTCGTACATGGCGGCGGTGATGGCGACGATTTTGTCGTCGCTTGACGCCTTGCGAAGCAAAGCTTTCGCAAAGACGTCGGTATAGCTTGGTTTTCCCGTAGGGGATACTGCTTCTCCTGTTTCTATATTAAATTTGCCTACGCCGTGGTAGCTGCGCGGGGATTGCTCCGCGATATCGTAGCCCTTGCCCTTTGTGGTGATTGTGTGAAGGAGAACGGGACCTTTTACGTTTTTTATCTGCCGCAAGACCTTGAGAAGCGCGGAGATGTCGTGGCCGTCTACCGGGCCGATGTATTTGAAGCCCATTTGTTCAAATAACACGCCGGGTAAAATCGCGTATTTTAGCCTGTCGCGTATGGCTTCGATTCCGCCGGAAATCGGTGCGCCGATTACGGGCAGCTTGCCCAGTATGGAGCGTACGTCTTCTTTCGCGCCGAGATAGGCCTGCGTTGTACGGAGTGCGTTTAAATGCCGCGCAACCGCGCCCACGTTTTTGCCTATACTCATCTGGTTATCATTTAGTATTACCAACAAATCCGTTTTTGCTCGGCCTGCGTTGTTTAATCCCTCGTACGCAAGCCCGCCTGTAAGTGAGCCGTCACCTACTACTGCCGTTACTTTTCCGAATGTGCCGGTTTGGTCTCGCGCAACGGCAAGCCCCAGCGCGGCAGAAATCGCCGTGGAGCTATGCCCCGTACCAAAGGCGTCGTGCGGGCTTTCGTCGGGCTTTGGGAAGCCGCTTAAACCATTGATTTTTCGTAAAGTGGAAAATCGAGCCTTGCGCCCCGTGAGAATTTTATGTACATACGCCTGATGTCCCACATCCCAGACAATCTTGTCCTGCGGCGTCTGAAAAACAGCGTGCAAAGCCAAGGTAAGCTCCACCACGCCCAAATTGGACGCCAAATGCCCTCCCGTGTCGGATATGCTCTGTATAAGAAATTCGCGGATTTCGTCCGCAAGGGATTGTAACTGCGACGCATTTAGTTTTTTTAGTGATTTTGTACTGCGTAGATTTTCGAATGTCATTTGTACTACTCCTTAGTTTGATTAGGCAAAAATATTTACAATTTTCATGCTGTCAATTTTTAATCCGTCTTGCATATCCTCACTCGCTAAAATACCGCAACCGGATATCATCGCAGAAGAAATGATTAAGCTGTCCCAATAGGAAAGTGAAAACTCCTCTCTTAATCCGGAGGCCATAACAATAATTTGCTTGGAGCAACTACAAATTTCGCACAGGCTTATCATGTCACTCGCTATACGACGGATTTCTGTCTCTGAATACTTTTTCTTTTTAAGCACGCAACATACCTCGTTAATTACTTGATATGAAGTCACGATACGCTTACTTTTGGCACATTCGGAAATAAAATCTGTTGCCGCTCGGCTTTTACTCCCGTCTTCCGCAAACAGATAAACCCATATATTGCTGTCAATAAAAATCCTATTCATAGCACTCGTCCCGATTAAACTTAAAATCGCCCTCTATTTTTTTACTATTGGACGCAAGGTGCAAAAATGAGGCAAGCCGCTCTTGCTGAGTAGTATGGGGCATATGGTGTGTATTTAATGTGGGCGCAAAAGGAAAACCACCCTGCCTTACCAGTTGTTTAATAAAAATAGTCACTGCAAACGACATATTTATTCCCAACTCCTCAAGAATAGCGTCTGCTTCTTTTATTAGGCTTTCGTCCATTGGTATGCTTATTTGTGTCATGTGGCATCACTCCCGTCTATCTTTGCTTCTACCTCGCGTACGCGCTTGTTAAAAAAATCGCGTTGCTCTTTTATTGTTACCTCGGTTACTTTTTTTAGCTGATTTTCCAGCTCGGTAATGCGCGCTAACAGGACGGTGCGTTCTTCTTTAAAAGCCGCACGTACTATTATTATGGTGACGGTAATGACTATCCACATAAACAAGATTATCCCCAACGCGATAATCGCCATCCTTGCACCCGGGGTGTTTTGCCAAAATATAAACTCCGGCTGGTATAGCCACAAAATAAACCCTGTTATTATAACGCCGATTATGGATACGTAAATTAATCTTTTTAGCCATGTGTTAACCATTTTTTATACCCCTCCCGCCGGGAACAGCCCATATGCCGCCAAGGCCACAATAATCCCCAAGACTGCGCCTGCAAATACCTCCAGCGGGCTGTGGCCGAGCAGCTCTTTTAGCTTGTTGCCGGGTTTAATGCCTTGTTCTTCCAGCTTGGAGAATAGGAAGTTAATCGCCTCGGCCTGTTTGCCCGCGGCGCGGCGAATGCCTGCGGCGTCGTGCATTACCACAAGGGCGAGGGCGGTGCTTACCGCAAAAATCGGCGTACCAAAGCCTTCGTATATGCCTATGCTAATCATCACCGCGACAACTAACGCGCTGTGCGAGCTTGGCATACCTCCCGTGCTGGTTATCATTGCGGATTTCCAGGATTTTGTGCGCCAGTAGTCGAAAAATACCTTTAACACCTGCGCAACCACCAACGCAGCTACACCCGTAACAAGGTGGCGGTTTGTGATAATATCGTAGAAAGGAGTATCCGACGCCATGCTATCGCACCGCCGAAAACGGCTCTAGAGTAAACTCGTCTGCGGTTTTTTGCAGGATATGGATTTCTTCTTCGTAGGTGCGCAGGGTTTCGTTGCAGTCTTTGGCCAGGGCTATGCCGTCTTTGTAGAGGGCTATGGATTTCTCCAGCGGGGTGTCTGCGTCTTCTACTTGCTGCACTATTTCTTCGAGATTAACAAGCTTTTGTTCAAATGATATTTTCTTTTTTGCAGGCATGGTGGTTTTCCCTTTCGAAATGCGGTGTAGCCCTTGTGGGGAGCGGGCCGGAGAGGTTTGGCCCAAAACATCAAATTTCCATATTTTAGGTTATTTCTGTTATGGTTGCGTTGGCCTTGCCGTCCGCCCATGTTATTTCTATATCTTGGCCTATTGTTAGCTCTTTTACGCTCGTTATTTTGGTGAGTGCGAAGCCGCGCTTAAACAACGTGTACGGGGAGACCTTATCCAGCATAATCTCCAGGTTTGTGAGCTTTGTACCAAAACATCCAATGTGATAATCCATTGCGCGGGAAAGGGTGGCGAGGTGAGATTTTATATCTGCGCGGCGGGCTTGGACGGAGGCGGAAACTGCGCGGGAAAGGTCGTGGCGAAGGTCGTCGATGTGAGCGTGGGTGGCCGCGAGGTCGAAGGCGGCAATCTGTGCCGCGGCGGTGGGCGTGGGCGCACGAAGGTCTGCGACAAAGTCGGCAATGGTAAAATCCGTCTCGTGGCCTACTGCCGATATGACGGGTATTTTTGAAGCGCGGATGGCACGTGCGAGGGTTTCGTCGTTAAATGCGTGGAGGTCTTCTATCGAGCCGCCGCCCCTGCCGATGATTATTACGTCGGCTTTCCCGTATTCGTTTACCTCCGTGACGGCGCGTACCAGGTCGGCTGCGGCGGCTTCGCCTTGGACTATCGCCGGGGAGATTAGTATTTTAACAGAAGGATTACGCTCTCGGATAATGCGGATTATGTCTTGCACCGCCGCACCCGTGGGGCTGGTTATTACTGCTATGGTTTGCGCAAAGCGTGGGATTTCGCGCTTGCGGGCGGCGTCGAAAAGACCCTCTTTTTCGAGTTTTTCCTTTAGCTGCGCGAAGGCGAGTTGTAGTCCGCCTATGCCTGCCGGCTCCAAGAATTCCACGTATAGCTGATACTGGCCTGTTTTTTCGTAGAGGGAAAGATGTCCGAAGGCGATTACCTTCATACCGCTCTTTGGCATAAAGTCCAATCCGCCCGCATGTGACTTAAACATAACGCCGCTGATAGCCGCGCCCGCGTCCTTGAGCGTAAAATACAAATGCCCCGACGAATGCGCATTAAAATTAGAAAGCTCGCCCTCGATAAATAGCCCCGCCAAAAGCGCGTCGGCTTCCAACGCCTTTTTCACATAGCGGTTTACCTGTGTTACCGTAAAAACCATGCGGGATATCATTGGATTTCGCATCCTTTTGACCGGCCTTCGGCCATTTCATGCAGTGGTAGCTCCCCGTGTCGTTTTATCTCGCGGGCTACGTTGCCGAGTACGCCGTTTATAAATGACGGGGACTCGTCCGCGCCATATGCTTTGGCCAGCTCTACGGCTTCGTTTACTGCCGCGCCGAGGGGGACGTCTTTTTCGCAGAGCATTTCGTAGATGGCCAGGCGCATTAGGGCTAGGTCTGCTTTGTTTAGGCGGTTTACCGTCCAGTCACGCAAAAAGTTTTCTATTACGCCGTCGAGCTGCGACAGCCGCTCAAATACTCCCCAAAATGCGCGGTCTATATACTCCGCGTCCTTGCCCTTTGGCCGCTTTTGCTCGGTCTCGTCGAGGTACTCGAAATAAGCTGCCTTTGTTTTAGCCAGCTTTTCTACATCTGCCGCGTCATACGGCAGCGTGAATATCAAATGAAAAGCATGGCGGCGCGCTGTCTTACGGCTCATGCTTTGGTTTTTTCTTTTTTTTCTCCGATGATTGTGTTCACCGTGACGTTTACTTCTGCGACGGTTAGCCCCGTCATTGTTTCTATTGCGGATTTTACCTTCTTTTGCACGTCCACAGATACCTCATGGATTTTTGCACCAAAACGCACCGCTATAGATATGCCTATGGCTACCGTTTTGTTTTTTACCACTACCTTTGTGCATTTTGCCATTTGCTTTCGGGCGGGCTTTCCGCCAACCAGCCACGCGTGCCTAAGCACACCTTCGGCCTCCATCGCCGCCGTACCCGCGATTACCATGATTACCTCGTCGCTAATGCGGACAAAGCCGCCAGTATCTTTTTTGATTTCTGTCATTTTTAAATTTTCCTTTCCTAAGAAAAAGTCCAAGAGAATTATAACAAATAAGGGGAAATTTGCAAATGAAACAAAAAAGAAATACAATGCCCTCGGAGGTGAAAAAAAATGACAAATATAGAAAAAACCCGGCAGTTAATCCGTGTCGTAAACAATGTGCATTTGCAATACTCCCAAGACTATTTTGAAACAGGCAAAGTGCAAAAAATAAACCTGTCAAAGACAACCGTACCAACGGAGCATATTTTGCAGTATAGGTTAAATTTGCATGAGAGCATAAATGATTATCTTATATCGCAAAACTTGGATAACATAACATTTTATTACCGGGTAAAAACCTCCGAGAGTATTTTAGACAAAATAAAGCGGTTTTCTAATAATGTTGACAAATACCCCGTTAACAACTGGATGAATGATATTTTTGGTGCGCGTATGATTTTATGTAAAGAGGACATAGGGCAAGTGCATGAGATGCTGGATGATTGGCAGGAGCTTTTTGGGCTTAAAAATTGGTATCTGCGCGATAAGGATGATTACAGAGGGCTGCATATTTATTTTAAAAACAGGTCAAATTTCTACTTTCCGTGGGAGTTGCAATTGTGGGACGAAAACGATGTAGAAAGAAATATACAGAATCATAGGTTGCTTAAACGAGGATTTGTTTAAACTGCCCGACATACAAAAACCCTCCCATCGCTCTTCACGATGGGAGGGTTTTTTTGTCTCTTACAGCTTAATTACTTCAACACTGCGTGTGGTATCGTGCCAGTCTACTTCCGCGCCGAAGAATTCTGCTACAAAGCGCAGGGGTACCATGGTACGACCGTTTACTACTTGGGCCGGTACGTCCATTCCCAAGCCTCTCATTTCCGTTGTTAGCTGGCCGTCTATTCCGAAGGATAAGGTGCGGCCGTTTGCTGTTAGGCTTACTTGGCGGGTTGCGTCGTTAAAGTCTACCTGCGCACCCAGTGCATATGCCATAAAGCGTACGGGCAACATTGTGCGTCCGCCTTCGATTAGTGGGGCTACATCCATCGCCAACGGGCCTTGAGCGTTGCCTGCAAGGTCGGTGATGGTGGGTGAGCCGATTGCAAATCGGATACGGTTTAGGTCTGCCCTGTATGCGATTACAAAATCACCCGCGATATCTGTGGAGAAGGTGAAATAACTTGTTGCCGGGTCGTAGCTGCCGCCTAAGAGCTGTGGATTTGCTGTAAGTGCTACCAAGCGGTGGTGATTTGCTACGCCCATTTCTGTGAGGTCTACGGCTACCTGCACCGTAACTGCGGAGCGAAGAGTGGCTATTGTTACGCCGCCGGATGTTATCGAAAGGCCTACGGCTACACCTTCTGCGGTGACACCCACGGCTACGTCCACCTCGACATTATTGCCGCCTTGGGCGAGGATACCGGCCAGTGCGTTGATAGGAAGTGTTACTGTCGCATTATCTGTTACGATTACCTGCGCACCGCCTGCCGCTACTACCGATTGAAGAGTTGCGGCGGTAAATGCCGCTGTTGTTTCTCCTGCCGGGAGTGTTGCCACCGTGTCTACAGGAGCTACGGGGGTTACAGGAGCTGCGGGGGGTTGGGCTACCGGTGGTGCTACTCCGGGAGCTACCGGACGTACTATCGGTGCAATACCGCCGCCTACCGGTGGGGGTGGTGGGGGTTGTGTCGGTGGTGTTGGGGTGGGTGTCGGTGTTGGTGTTGGCGTTGGGGTTGGGGTGGGTGTCGGTGTTGGTGTTGGTGTTGGCGTTGGTGTTGGTGTTGGCGTTGGTGTTGGTGTTGGGGTTGGTGTTGGGGTTTCAACCGGGCGACATTCGTCGCAGTATGGGTCGCATGGGTCGTCGCATTCCGGTGGGGTTACAACCGGGCGACATTCGTCGCAGTATGGGTCGCATGGGTCGTCGC
>Ga0209755_10000975_pt1 | contig 48082 bp, 46 predicted proteins | sample TergutCo191P1_FD_187301 | JGI IMG/M metagenome (GOLD analysis project Ga0209755, IMG submission 187301) | Cornitermes sp. P1 segment gut microbial communities from Petit-Saut dam, French Guiana - Co191P1 (SPAdes) (version 2) | ecosystem: Host-associated > Arthropoda: Insects > Digestive system...
GGGTAAATGTTGATTGCCCATTATTTAAAAATGGGAAAAAGAAAGGAGTTTTCTTTATGAAGAAGAAAATTATTGTTGCGCTGCTGATTTTAATAATCGCAGCCGGATCGGCTTCCGCGTTCAGTTTCTTGGACTATGGTGCAGGAATTAAAGGCGGAGACTTGTTAGTAAATGTTGGCGGTACATTCGGTGATTCATGGACCGGTATTGGATTTGGCGCTGTTGCAGCTATCGATTGGGCGCTGCCTCTCCCGCTTCCGCTTACAGTTGGCTTAGAATCAGGCGCTATGTTTCTTCCATCACGTTATTCATCCGGTTATGAAGCAATGATTGCTGTTCCGTTAATCGCTCGTATTGCTTGGCATTTTGATTTAGGAATCAGTAATTTAAAATTGGATCCTTATATCTTACTTAAAGTAGGTTATGCCTTAGGATTTGTAACAAATCCAAGACCGAATGAAACATATGAAATGGCAAGCGGTATAATTTACGGTTTTAATGTCGGTGCTCGCTGGTTCTTTAGTGATTCATTTGGTATTTTCCTTGAAGCCGGATATGAATATGATACATATACATACAAAAGCAAATATACTTCTGGTTATTATACATATAATTATACCAATTATCAGTACACAAACAGATTCGCAACTTTGGGCGTAACATTTAAACTCTAGTCTTATCGCAGGTCTGTTAAAAACCCAGATTGTTATCTGGGTTTTTTTATTGGTTAGTTTAAAATATTAAATTATTTCCCACCACGGTAAAGCAGTTATGTTTGCATCTAATGGGAGTTTGTTTTCATGGAAAGATAAAAGATATTTATTAACTTTTACAGATTTACCGAATATATCATTACCTGTAGAGTTCGCCGAATCAATTAGTTTTAATGGTTTGGTCATTTCATGACGAAGAGTCTTTGAAGATTTAATTTCATATAACGATACTGCGTTTCCGTCGTCTATAACTAAATCCGCTTCTACGCCGTTTGAATCTCTGTAAAAATATAAATCTGAGTTAAGACGAAAATTAATTTTCTTTTTCAAAAATTCCATTATGATCATGTTTTCAAAAACAGCGCCCATTAAAGGACCGGCTTGTAATATTTGCGCGTCGGAATATTTTAACAAATACGTAAGAAGTCCTGTATCGGTAAAATAAATTTTCGGACTTTTTATCAAACGCTTAGCGGAGTTTCTAAACCACGGACGCAGCAAGTAAACAATTCTGGAATTTTCCAAAATTGACAGCCATGTTTTACATGTCGCCGGAGCAAGACCGCAATCCTGAGCGACATCCGCGATGTTCAAAAGATTTCCCGCTCTGCCCGCGAGTATCTGTAAAAATATTTCAAAAGACGAAATATCTTTTATGTTTTGAATTTGACGCACATCTCTTTCGATATACAAAGAAAGATACGCGCCGTAAAAAGATTTAATATCAGTTTTCTCCGTATTCGGCACCGGATAAAATCCCCGTATTATTTGATTAAAACAATTTATTATATCATTAGGTTTTTCATATTTTACCTGCGTTTTTGTTTTTTTTGATGCAAGTTCGTTAAATGAAAATGGAAGCAATTCAAACAGACATGTTCTGCCCGCCAAAGATTCTGTAACGCCTGCCATAACATTAAAAACCTGTGATCCTGTCAAAATAAAAGAACCGTTTTTTCGGTTTTTATCTACGTTAATTTTAATGTACGGCAAGATTTCAGGCGCATATTGTATTTCGTCAATTATTACAGGCGTTTGCAATGTTTCCACAAAAGCGCTTGGGTCTTTTTTCGCAGATAAACGCAAAGAAGCGTCATCGAATGTGATATACCGGTATTTAGGAAAAAGATGAGTAAGCATTGTCGATTTTCCGGTTTGCCGCGGACCTGTTAATAATGTAACCGGAAATTGCACGCTGATTTTTTTTAATTCATTCTCGATATCTCTTGTGATATATTCCATGTTTTTAAGTATAAGATTCATCTATGTAAAAAGCAATATAGAGTTTATGATTTTCATAAATATAATTTTTCCCCCAAAAAACACACAATTTCAAGTAAATTTCGCCCATAAAGGGCGGGGTAAATGTTGATTGCCCATTATTTAAAAATGGGAAAAAGAAAGGAGTTTTCTTTATGAAGAAGAAAATTATTGTTGCGCTGCTGATTTTAATAATCGCAGCCGGATCGGCTTCCGCGTTCAATTTTATGGACTATGGCGCAGGAATTAAAGGCGGAGACTTGATGGTTAATGTTGCCGGTACATTCGGTGATTCATGGACTGGATTAAGCTTTGGCGCAGTTGCCGCTATCGATTGGGCGCTGCCTCTCCCGCTTCCGCTTACAGTTGGCTTAGAAGCAGGCGCTCTCTTCCTTCCAAAACGTTATGGCAATTATGAAGGTATGATAGCAATTCCTATAATTGCTCGTATTGCTTGGCATTTTGATTTAGGAATCAGTAATTTTAATTTGGATCCTTATATCTTACTTAAAGTTGGTTATGCCTTAGGATTTGTTACAGATCCATACCCTGGTTATCAATATGAAATGGCAAGCGGTATAATTTACGGTTTTAATATTGGCGCCCGCTGGTTCTTTAATGATTCATTTGGTATTTACCTTGAAGCCGGATATGAATATGATACATTATCCTATAGAGAGCGTTATCAATATTATTCTGGATGGGGATCATGGTATTGGCGCTATCATTATACAAACAGATTCGCAACTTTGGGCGTAACATTTAAACTCTAGTCTTATCACAGGTCTGTTAAAAACCCAGATAGTTATCTGGGTTTTTTTATTGGTTATGGAAATTAAAAAAATAATTTTTTCTCGTTCTCCGGAAAGCTTTTCAACACTCTCGAGCCATATATATGTAATGCTTTTGATCTCTTTCAAAAGCAGCAGGTGATCTATTCGCCTTAAATATTTGGCTTGCGCCGGAATCAAGGAGAATCAAAAATGACAAAACTGGAATACACCTTCAAGACAGATACGCTCTTCAAAATGCTGTTCGTAAAAAACCCCGATTTATTAAAACATTTAGTTTGTGAACTATTAAACATTAAAATTGAGAGCATTGGGCAGTTTGTAATAACCAACCCCGAAATGCCGCCCGAATCAATGGGTGACAAATTCTGCCGTCTTGATATCAATATGACCATAAACGGACAAAGAGTTGATCTTGAAATTCAAGTTCGAAACGAGGGTGATTATCCCGAAAGAGTGTTGTTTCATTGGGCAAAAGAATACGCGTCAGCATTGCCGTCAGGTAAGGATTATATTGACTTACCTCGTACCATAATAATCAGCATAATAGACTTTGCCTTATTCGAATGTAAGGAATTCCATTCCGAATTCCGCCCTCTTGAAATAAACAGGCACGAAGAGCTAACTGACAAAATGACCTTACATTTCTTTGAATTAAAAAAACTCCCAAATGACATAAACGCCAAAGATATGTTATTATTATGGTTAGCACTGTTTAAGGCAGATACACAGGAAGAGTTAGAAAAGATAAGATCGTTGGAGGAGCCTGTCATGGAACAAGCCATAAACGCGTATTATACCATCACTGCCGAGTCCGAGTTCCGCGAAAGAGAACGCCTGTGGGAAAGAGCCCGTCACAATGAGGCGTCTGCTCTACGCCATGCAAGAGATGAAGGAAAGGAAGAGGGACAGGAAGAAGAGCGGAAAGCGATTATAGAACTTTTGAAAAGCGGTAAAACGCTCGAAGAAATAATATCTGAACTTGATAAAAAATAATAAAAAACTGACCACGCCGGATATAGCGTGAGCGCCTGACATTGGTAATAAAAATTATAATCGACCGATACCACAAAAAAAATCATTTTTTCTCGTTCTCTGGGAAGCTTTTTGACACATTCGTTCCGGGCGCACTGTTCGCGCTAAAGCTTTTATCATCCTAAGTGTTACTGATGTGTTGAGTCACACCGTTGGTGGGTTATATTTATTTATCTAAACCAATTTATTATAATATTTTCTTCTTTTTCAAATCTAGCTAAATCTTTATAATCTGATGTTATTAGTATTCCTTTATTTGTAATACATTCAGCGACAACTATTGAATCTCCTAAGGGTATTTTATATTTTGATTTTATTCTTCCAGCTTCATTGAATACATTATCATTTAATCCTTTAATAATTTCTATTGGAAATTTTTTTATTTTATTTATAGCTTGATTTGCATTATTTTGATCATATATGATAATATACTTCAAGTAAGTTTATTTGATTAATTCTAACAATAATTTTTCCATCTATTGCTTCTTGAATTAATGATTTTACGTTTTCTGCACCTTTTTCACCTGATAATAATGCAATTAAGGCACATGCATCTAAAAAATAAATATCCATTAATTTTCAATTTCCATTTCAATTGATTTTTGTCTAATAAAATCTTCAGAAGATAATTTTCCATCATTAAACATACCAAATAATTCATTAATATTAGGTTTTTTTTCATAAGGAGATAATATTATATTTCCATTTTCTTCAAAAATGCGGATTTTTTCTGAATTTATATATGAAAATATAGGTTCTGGTAACATTTGCCTGTCAATTACAGCTTCTAACATACTATCTCCTCCATATTTTAATTATTATATAATTTATACGATATAATGTCAATAATATTTATATGTTTGATTTTGAATACACTAAATTTATTCTGCCTCCAGCCAATTGCACATAACAGACTTTTTCGAAAAGCCTGAGAATTTGAATATTTTAGGTAAAGACAGTCCTCTTTTGGAGCTTGAGGCAAAAGTCATAAATATCAGTGAAGGTAAAAACTTAGAGATAGTGAACCGCTGCAGGAAGTTAGGCGAAATTGCATAAAAATGTATAATATATCGAAAAATGGCTAAATTTAATTATTTTTAACATTGACAAAATATTTTATGTACATTAATGTTTATATATGCCTGAATTAAGCCGTTTTTTGGGTATATCAATAATGATGTACTTTGATGATCATAATCCTCCTCATTTTCATGTAAAGTATAATGAATATAGAGCTTTAATATCAATTTTAGAACTAAAGGTAATAGAAGGACTTTTACCAGCTAGAATTTTAGGATTGGTTGTTGAATGGGCTGAATTACATAAAGATGAATTAATAAAGAATTGGGACATGGTAAAAAATACTGGAGAATTTATAAAAATTGAGCCATTGGTATAAGGAGAAATAATATGGTTTGGGTTGTTAGAGCAGAATTAAAAGAAGATTATAAAGTCTTTGTTGAATTTAATGACGGTTTGAATGGGATTATAGATTTTTATAATAAATTAAAAAACGATCATCGTGAAAATATTAGAGAACTAATAAATTTGGAATTATTTAAAACGTTGAAAACAAACTTGGATACAATATGTTGGGATAATGGGGTAGATTTTGCACCTGAATATTTATATGAGCAAGTAAAAATTCAACAAAAAAACGCAGCATAAAATATTTTAAATAAATATTAATAAAAAAGCAACTTCGCCTAACAAACGGTAACTACTGCGGGCGCTGTTCGCGCTCGTTCCCACTCATAAAATTGACCGCGAAAGCGGTCATCTTTAACTCACCCATATTTTACCAGCCCTGGTCTTGTTTTGCAAGCCCTTATCCGGGCTGGCAAAACGCCAGTTACTTAGAACGTTGTCCGAATACACTATTTTCATAGGTAAATTTCAAGAGAATCTAAGGATATACAAGAATCATAAGAAGGCGATGAAAAAAGCGCTGAAAATAAAAAATAAGGCGCGGCGAATAAAACAAAAAAGCCGCGGCGAATAAAACAAAAAAGCCGCGGCGAATAAAGCGAACAAAACAACCGACAAAATAAGGCGCGGCGAATAAAACAAAAAAAGCAGCGGTGAAAAAAACAAAAAAGCCGCCGCAAATAAAGCAAATAAAGCAAATAAAACAAAACAAAAAAAAGCCGTCCCGAAGGACGGCAATTTATATTTTTAAATCAATGTGGGTTTGTTGGTTTTTTAGTCGTCGTCACCATCGTCAGGTTCCGGCGCAGTGACTGCTACAGTTCCTGTAAATTGCGTTATTTCATAACCGATGAGTCCAAGTCCAGATATGGAAACAGAGATATCGCCGGCGGTTTCTACATTAATATAAAGGTAGTAGATACCACTATCAGCATTATTGTAGAAGTTTATTATACTTACGATTGCATCATTAGAAATTATGTTAAAATAACCAGTCTCTAATGAATAAATGAATGAAGCTAATACATCTTCGCGTTCATCATCTGTGGTGAAAGTAAATTTCAAATATGAATCTTCTCCATCGCTACCTGCGATGAATTCCACATTAGATACTGTTACCTCGCAAGTTACCCAGCAATCGCAAATTACATTGCAATTACCGTCAGCACCGTTGCAGGTAAAAATCGAACAACTGCAAGGATCATCAAGCTCTGCGCAGTCTTCGCAAGTGCATTCCCAGCTGCCATAAAGGTCTGCGTATGTACCTGTTCTAGAAGGAGTTCCTGTTATTGATCTTTCGATTTTCGGTGATGCTGCATTTACAGAGAAGTCATAGATATAATATTTTGCTTCTAAATTAATATAAGGCGATGTTTCAAGTATAAATTCTTCTGCAACAGCAATTATTAAATTATAACTGCCTGTTCCTATCCATCTGCCATCCTCATCTTGTAATAAAATTGTAGATTTACCATCCTCTATTTCCCCGCTACCCTCGGCAACCGCTTTTTCAAGGACTTCTTCTACAGCTTCAGAATCATCACCGGCTTGTGCAGCAAGCATAGCGTCTATAAAATCCTGTACATTTTCTGATGTCGGTATTAACACCGCTTGAATTATCCAAGCATTTGCAGGTATGCCACTTGTTATCTCAATTCTTCTTGGCAGACCGAAATCCCAGATTTCAAATGCAAATTCGCCTTCGTCGCATGTATCTGTATTTGCTACGATTGCAACGCCTGTAATATTATTCACATTAAATTCAACAGAATCACCCCAAACGCCCTGAGTTAAGTCTTCGTAGTAAATTGTTATAACTTCTTCTTCGTCATCGGTCGTTGAAAAAACTTCCTGATAATAATTGTAATCTGTTACATCTGATGTTCTTACTTCCAATCTGTAATTTTTTCCGTCTCCTTTTACTTTAAACTGAATGGAATCCGCTTCTTTTAAGTGACTAAGCGCTGTGGAATCGGGAGTTATTACCACTCCTGCAAAACCATATTCTTTTCCATCAATTAACTCAAGATTACCGGTGACAATATACGGATCTGTCTTTGTACCATTACCTAATAATTCGATTACAGATGTTCCGCCTTCCCCGCTGTCATCGTAGACATCGAATGTCCATGTTGCGTCTCCGCCGCCGCCGGTGTTTGGTTTGTCCGGATCGCATGCAAGGAATGATAAACCTAACAATGCGATGATCGAAAGAATTGCTATACTCTTTATAGCATCTTTTAAACCTCGTCTCTTATTCATTATGAGCCCCTCTTTTTTGACATGTCTCCATGTCGGTTATTCATTAAATCGAAAACACTGCAACGCAGCGTGTTGTATTTAATTTCGATTTTAATTAATTAATTATCAACCCTATTATAAAATTCTGGAAAGAGTAGGAACGCACGGACATCGTAAAATAATACAAAAAATCATGTGAAATATTATAGTTTATAAAATTATTTTTGAAAAATTACATTGTTTGCAGCTCAAGCCGTGAGTTTATTCCCGTTTTATCATAAATACTGCATAAAATATTTTCTATGGTTCTGCGGCTCAGCCCCAGGCGTGAAGCTATCTGTCCGTTGGTGAACTGCGATTTTACAAGGGAAAAGACTTCGATTTCGCGTTTTGTAAATTCCATTATCAGCTCTGTGTTCAATAAAAATTTTTCCTGTATTGTTTCGTCGATAAAAATTTTTCCGTCCAGGGCTTTTAAGAGCGCGTTTTCAAGTTCGCGTTCGCTTCGGCGTTTGCACACATAAGCCCGCACGCCCATGGTCATTGCCGCGCTTACATGAGCGAAATCATCGTAGTAGCTGTACACGGCAAGGACGGGCATTGTGCCTCTTGTTTTTTGCTGATCCTTGAGCCAGGGGATTATATCAAGCCCCCAGCCGTTTTCGAGCTGTATGTCTATCAATACTATGTCGGCGTTGGTGTTCAGCGCGTCCGTATTTCCGTATTTATGTTTTCTTTTATAGGGACCGGAAAGGAGTATTTTCGCGTCTTCGACATTGGAGACGGCTCCCGATATTTTCCAGCGGCGCGTTCCCGTGAAATACGAAACGAGTCCTGCGCGCATGACGGGATGATCTTCGATTATAATGATACTTGGCGTTTTTTCCACGTGTTAATAATATCCCATTTTGTTTAATATTAACAAGTTCATATAAAATCAGGTTGAGTGCGGAAGGGATTGACTTAAATATCTATTTATTATACAAATAACCAAGAACAAGGACGTTCACCATGTTACAGGGCTGTGCGCCTGTATGCGGTGGGCGTTTTTTTATGGAGGAAACGATGTCCGATAAAGTGCTATACGAAGGAAAATCGAAGCTTGTATGCGAGGGTCCCGACAGCGACAGTTATATTATCCGTTATAAGGATACCGCCACAGCTTTTAACGGCGAAAAAAAAGAGGACATTGCGGGCAAAGGAAAGCTTAACTCCGCAATTTCAAATTTGATTTTTGAATATCTTATGAAAAACGGCATCGAAACTCATTTAATCAAAATTATCGACGATATTTCGGCTATTGTTAAAAAAGCGGAAATCGTTATGGTGGAAGTTATCGTAAGGAATATCGCTGCCGGAAGTTTCTCCAAAAGGTTCGGCGTTGCGGAAGGGACGGCTCTTAAAAATATCACTACCGAATTCAGCCTGAAAAGCGATGAATTGGGAGACCCGATGATTAACGACAGTCAGATTACGGCGATTGGCATTGCGACTTTGGATGAACTTTCTTTTATGAGGCAGCAGGCTTTAAAAATCAACGATCTTTTGTGCGCGCTGTTTATAAAAATGGGCATTAAACTTATTGATTTTAAACTGGAGTTTGGAAGAGCCGGAGGAAAAATTATTCTGTGCGACGAAATTTCGCCTGATTCATGCAGGTTCTGGGACGCTAAAACCAACCAAAAACTTGATAAGGATGTTTTCCGCCGCGATCTTGGCGATGTGCTTGAAGGATACAGGGAAGTTTTAAAAAGGCTGAATCTTGCCGGGGCTGAAAATGCCTAGGGGCGAATCGTCCTCGACCGATAAATACGAAAATCCATTATGCAAAAGATACGCGAGCGCGGAAATGCAGCGTATCTTTTCCGACGATTTTAAATTTTCAACATGGCGTAAATTATGGATCGCTCTTGCGCAAAGCCAGAAAGAATTGGGGCTTGGCATAAGCGATGAACAGATTAACGAAATGATTTCTCATCAGGACGATATTGATTATTCCGCCGCCTCGGCTTACGAAAAAGAAATTCGCCATGATGTTATGGCTCATATCAAGGCTTTCGGGGATCAGTGTCCTAAGGCGAGTCCGATTATTCATCTTGGCGCAACTTCGTGTTATGTGGGCGATAATACCGATATTATTATTCAGCGCGGCGCATTGCTCAGGGTTAAACGTCTTCTTGTCAGCGCTCTTGATACGCTTTATAAATTCGCGGACGAATATAAAGCTCTGCCTTGTCTTGCTTTTACGCATTTTCAGGCGGCGCAGCCGACTACTGTGGGTAAACGCGCTTCGCTGTGGATGCAGGATTTATTAATGGACCTTGACGCTCTCGATTTTTGCCTTGGGAATCTTAAGCTCTTGGGCTGCAAGGGTACGACGGGAACCTGCGCAAGTTTTCTTTCTTTGTTTGACGGCGATCATGAGAAGGTTAAGCTGCTGGAAAAAAAGATTGCCGAAAAAATGGGTTTTGAAAAGGTCTACGCGGTAAGCGGGCAGACTTATTCGCGCAAGGTTGATTATTATACTCTGTCTGTTCTTTCGGGTATTGCGCAGAGCGCGTATAAATTTTCCAATGATATGCGTCTGCTTTCGCACATGAAAGAAGCGGACGAGCCTTTTGAATCGGGTCAGGTTGGTTCCAGCGCGATGGCGTACAAACGCAACCCTATGCGAAGCGAGCGCATTGCTTCGCTTGCGCGTTATGTTATCGCGGACGCGCAAAACGCGGCGCTTACCGCAAGCGCGCAATGGTTTGAGCGCACGCTGGATGATTCCGCCAATAAGCGCATTTCCATCCCCGAGGCTTTCCTCGCAGTTGACGCGATTCTTATGCTGATGATTAATATAACAGGCGGCATGACGATTTATCCGAATGTGATCAAAAAACATTTGGACGAAGAATTGCCTTTTATGGCTACGGAAAATATTTTAATGAGCTGCGTTAAAAAAGGCATGACCGCCGGCAGCGGTCAAGACAGGCAGGTTTTGCATGAGCGTATCCGCCTGCATTCCGTTGAAGCCGGAAAGCAGGTCAAACTGAACGGCGCGGAAAATGATTTGCTTGATCGTATCGCAAATGACGCGTCTTTCGGCATCAGCCGCGAAGAGTTAAACGCCTTGCTTGATGCCGGGCAATTTACGGGAAGAGCGCAGCAGCAAACGGAAGAATTTTTAATCGACGTCAAAAATATTTTAAACGCCAACAAAGAATTTTCAGGCGCAGACGCAAAAATTGAAGTTTGAGGAGGGGAGCTTATGTTAACAGCTATAGTCGGTATTAACTGGGGCGATGAGGGCAAGGGGCGCATGGTTGACCTGCTGTCCGAAGGCTACGATATTATTTGCCGTTATCAAGGCGGCAATAACGCGGGACACACGGTTGTAAACGACAAGGGAAAGTTCATTTTAAATCTTTTACCGTCCGGGATTCTGCGAGACGGAGTTACAAATATTATGGGAAGCGGCATGGTGATCGATCTTGAACATCTTTGCGGAGAGATCGATAAACTGAGCGAAAAGGGTATTGCTGTCACTCCCGAAAGTTTGAAAATAAGCGATAAGGCTTTTATCTGTCTGCCGTATCACAAACAGCAGGACATTCTCGAAGAAGACAGGCTTGGGGATCAAAAGTACGGTTCCACTAAGCGCGGTATAGCTCCCGTGTACGGCGATAAGTACATGAAGAAAGGTTTGCGTATGCTCGATCTTTTATCGAATGATACGCTCGAAAAAAAACTTACGAATATTCTTTCGTGGAAAAATCAAGTTTTAAAAAGTTACGGGGCAGATGATGCCGACTATTCAAAACTTTTGGACTGGCTTCGCGGATACGGAAAAAAACTTCTTCCTTTTATTTCGGACACGACGGAATTTTTGAACGACAAGGTAAACTCAGGAAAGAAAGTTTTATTTGAGGCGCAGCTTGGCGCTTTACGCGATATTGATTTCGGAATTTATCCGTATACTACGTCTTCACAAACGCTTGCGGCTTACGCGCCGATAGGAGCGGGTATTCCCGGAAAAAAAATCGATTCTGTAATCGGAGTTATGAAAGCGTATTCGAGCTGTGTGGGCGAAGGACCTTTCGCCGTTGAAATGTTCGGCGATGAAGGTGAAAAACTCCGAGAAGCCGGCGCAGAGTACGGAGCCGCGACAGGACGTCCGCGCAGGGTAGGCGCTTTTGATGTTGTCGCAAGCAAGTACGGAGTTATGATGCAGGGCGCAAGCGAGATTGCTCTTACAAAACTGGATGTGCTTTCCTATCTTGATAAAATTCCCGTCTGCACCGCTTACGAAATTGACGGCGTTAAAACCGGCAAGTTTCCGTCCGGCGATAAACTGATGAAAGCAAAACCCGTTTATGAATATTTGGAAGGTTTTAAAACCGATGTTTCAAAATGCCGCAAGACATCCGAACTGCCCGAAGCCGCGCTGACATATATACGCTACATCGAAAAAGCTGTCGGCTGCCCAATCCGTTATGTATCCGTCGGAGCAGGCCGCGATGAATATTTGAAGATGTAAATTAGAAACTTGGTTGATTTATCAATTTAATTTCGGCGGAAATTGCCGCGGGTTTTTGAATGTTTTGCGTTCCTTCGATGAAACCCATTTCATTTTTATATTGACATCAACTTTGTTGCTCGGATCGTTTTTTCTTGTTTATATAAAGTCCGTAAATTATGCCTATCATACCTACCAGTATTAATGGTCCCATAAAACCTAAAATTACTATTGAAGCTTGATCCATAATTATTTCTCCTCAAATAATGTTACTAAAGTAACACCAATAATTGCTCCAACTCCTGAAGCGATAATTCCTGTAACTAACAAGGTTGATTGTGGTATTTCTCCTTTTATTACGGTTCCAAGGACTAGGCTTCCGAAACACAACTTTGCGGCATCAATAATTAGTTTACCGAAGTTAAGGAGAAAGCGAAGAATCTTGTTCTGCTTTTGTTGAATTACTTCCTTTTCCATATGTTATATTATTCGTTATAATTGAAAAAATGTAAATGTATTTAATTAGTAATTGCCAATCATTATATTGACAAAAATATCAATTTTTATTATAAATAAACCAGAACAAAGATGTTCATTGGATAGCGGAGAGGAGCTGCCGGGCGGCAGGTTTTTCTTGCTGTGCGGTGAATGTCTTTTTTTTTATGGCGCGGAAAAAAAGTTAATGAGAGGGAGCGGCGGATCCGGGGGAAAAATGAAAAGAGTTTATGTAAACGAAAAATGGTGTCTCGGTTGTCATTTGTGCGAATATTATTGCGCATTTGCGGGAACAAACGAAAAGGACATGGCGCGGGCGCTGAAAGATATAAAAATCAGACCAAGGATTAAGATCGAAGAAAAGGACGGTGTCAGTTTCGCCGTTTCCTGCCGTCATTGCAATGAACCGTTGTGCGTGAAAGGCTGTATCACCGGCGCGCTTTCAATTTCCGATGGCGTTATTACAATTAATCAGGAAAGATGCGTCAGTTGCTTCACCTGTATTTTGAGCTGTCCTTTCGGGGCGATTTCTCCCGGCGAAGAAGGCGCGGTTAATAAGTGCGAACTGTGCGTTACAAAAATATCGAACATGAAAACCGCAGCCGGAATACCCGCTTGCGTTAAAGGCTGCCCAAACAACGCGATTGTTTTTGAGGACAGGTGAGCTTGTGAAAAAACTTGGTTAGTTTTTTCACAAGCTCTTGAAAAAGCGAACTAAAGTCCGCTTTTTCATATAATCTAAAGAAACTATTCTAAAATTGTAGTTTTAGAATAGCAGGAGTTAATATGAAATATGTAATAATCGGCAATTCAACGGCGGGCATAGGCGCAGTGGAAGGCATCCGTCAAACGGACAAGCAGGGTGAAATTACAGTTATTACAAACGAAGCGCATCATACATATTCGCGCCCTCTCATTTCGTATCTGCTGCTCGGAAAGGTGACGGAAGAATCGATGAAGTACCGAAACGGTAATTTTTATGCTGATAACAATGTCACTCTTTTGACCAATACGACGGCGGCAAAAATCGAAACGGATAAAAAACAAGTTTCTTTATCGGGCGGAAGCGGCATACCATACGACAAATTGCTTATTGCGGCAGGTTCTTCTCCTTTTGTGCCTCCCTTCGAAGGCATAGACAAGGTGAAAAATAAGACTACTTTCATGAGTCTTGATGACGCGCGTCTTCTTGATAAAATGCTTGCCGGAAAACCGCAAGCCGGTGTTTTAATAATCGGCGCGGGATTGATCGGTTTAAAATGCGCGGAAGGAATTCAAAATAAAGTTTCCAAAATTACGGTTGCGGATCTCGCTCCGAGAATTTTATCGAGTATTCTTGACGAAGATGGCGCGAAAATTGTTCAAAGCCATTTGGAAAGTAAAGGAATAAAATTCAAACTCGGAAGCAGCGTTAAAAAATTCGAAATGAATTCCGCTGTTTTCGAAAACGGCGAAACCGCTGATTTTGACATTCTTGTTCTTGCTGTCGGCGTGCGCCCGAATACATCGCTATTAAAAGACATCGCAAATATTGATCGAGGCATTATCGTAAACGAAAATTCGCAGACATCGGCGGAAGATATTTACGCCGCCGGGGACTGCACTCAGGCGGTTGATGTTTCCAGCGGACAGAATAAGATCATGGCGCTTTTGCCTAACGCTTACATGCAGGGCGAATGCGCTGGGATCAATATGGCAGGAGGCAAAAAGTCTTTTGACAAGGCAATTCCGATGAACGCGATTGGATTTTTTAGTCTGCATATGATCACCGCAGGCAGCTATACAGGCGAAACATTCATTAAAAACGAAGGCGGTAATTATAAAAAATTGTTTTACAGCGGCAATAAGCTGAACGGTTACATACTGATAGGAAACGTTGAAAATGCGGGCATCTATACAAGTTTGATAAGAGAACGTACTCCGCTCGACTCCATTGACTTTGCTCTTGTCTGCGAAAAGCCGGGTTTAATGGCTTTTACCAAAGAAGAAAGAATGGAAAAGCTGAGCGGAGTGAAGAAGTAATAATCATGCCGCTCTCTCAAAAACAGGAAGGTCGTTGTTAAAGAGCACATTTCCTCTAAGTTCAAACGCGCCTTCGATTGAGCTGATGTGAATTAATCCGCTTTCGACAATGTATGTCATTGGGAATTCATTGGGATTTGACTTATAAACGCAATTCATTTTATCAACAAATTCCATCGACATCTTGCCGCGATAAGTTTCGCACCAGCTGTCCCACTTTGTACCGACGAGCTGTTCCGGTTTTACGCTAGTAACCTCTAAACGATTGATTGTCTTCATATTTCCTCCATAATTACTATAATTTTAAGATAATAAAATTTAATATCGGAGGCAAGTTTTTTTTATTTTTGTAAAAAATCAATTATATTTCATAAAATCGGAGTTTTTTTAGGGCTTGACTAAGATCGCTTTTTCTTTGTATAAATTTATTAGAACAAGGGCGTTCATCAGGAGGTAAAACGGCGGTAAATCGGCTTTAACAAACCGGTCATCGTCTTTTGTCATCTGATGAACGCTTTTTTTATTTCCGTCTGATAAAAGGCGTAAATAATCAGGCAGGGGGATTTTATGAGCATTTTGGCAAAGAAACATCACTTTAAAGAATTGAATAAAAAAATTAAACATGAAGGCGCGCACGTTCATATCAATGAATGTTACGGTGAAAGATTTATCGGCAGCGCCCTAAAAAATAAAACGCTCATTATTAACGGCACGCCCGGCAACGCGCTTGGCTGCTATCTCGACGGCGCTGTGATTGAAGTGCACGGCAATGCGCAGGATGCGACCGGTGACACGATGAATGACGGAAAAATTATTATTCACGGTAACGCGGGCGACGCGCTGGGTTATGCCATGCGCGGAGGAAGCATTTTTGTTAAAGGCAACGCGGGATACAGAACAGGTATTCACATGAAAGAATACAAAGAGAAAAAACCCGTAATAGTGATTGGCGGCAGGGCGGGAAGTTTTCTCGGCGAATATCTTGCAGGCGGAATTATCGCGGTGCTTGGACTTGGAGAGGAAGAGGAGCCGCTTTCTTCTGCGCCTGTCGGAAATTTTACCGGGACGGGAATGCACGGCGGAAAAATTTTTATAAGGACGCAAAAAGATTTAGTTGCGCTTCCTGCTCAGGTTGCGGTTGAAATAGCCAGCAAAGAAGATTTAAAGGAAATTGAGCCGTTTATAAAAGAGTTTGCCGGTTATTTTAATGTTGACGCCGATTCTATTTTAAAAGATCAATTTTTTATTTTGAAACCTAACGCGAAGAATCCATACAAGCAATTGTATACCGCGAACTGAGGTTATAATGAAACTTCGTTTCATTTTCGATTATAGTGTGCGGTCTGTAACCGCACGAGGTTAAGGATTGTGTGCGGAATTATCGGATATATCGGAGAAAATGACGCTGTAGATATCATTATCGAAGGTCTTAAAAAGCTTGAGTACCGTGGTTACGATTCCGCCGGTATCGCTGTTTTAGGACGTGAAGGTTTTGATGTTGTTAAACAGAAAGGGCGACTTGCTGCGCTGGAAGAAAGGCTTACCTGCCGTTTGACAGAAAATAAACCGCTTTCCGGAAATCTCGGCATAGGACATACGCGCTGGGCTACTCACGGCGAGCCGTCCGATGTTAATTCCCATCCTCATGTCGGCAGTAAAAATAGAATCGCGGTTGTGCATAACGGCATTATCGAAAACTATAAACAATTAAAAGAGCGTCTTGAACACTGGGGTGTGTCTTTCGCGTCGCAGACCGACAGCGAAGTTATCGCGCAGCTCGCCGAGCATTATTACGAAGGCGATTTGATCGACGCTGTTGTGAAAGTGTCGAACGCGGTGGAAGGCTCTTACGCTCTTGGCATTATGTGTATTGATGATCCCGGCATGTTGGTAGCGGTAAAAAAAGATAATCCATTGATAATCGGAGTAAGCGATCACGGCAACTTTATCGCTTCCGATGTGCCCGCGGTATTGAAACATACAAACAGGGTTTATTATCTTAACGATAAAGAGATTGCCGTTCTTCGCCGCGGCTGCGCAGACGGCACAGCGGGCAGTACAACAGCCGTAAGCGGCGTTCAGTTTTTCAACATGGATAAAGAGCTTCTTCAAAAAAACATCGAGACTGTAACATGGAGTTTAGATAGCGCGGAAAAAGACGGATATCCTCATTTTATGCTGAAAGAAATTATGGAACAGCCTAAGGTTTTGCGCGATACGATTCAATCCGCCGTTAAAGACGGAGATAATAAAAATATTCTGGAAAAAATCGACGTTTCCGCTTTCGATAAAATTGTAATAACCGCCTGCGGTTCGGCGTACAATGCAGGGGTTACCGCGAAATATGTTTTTGAAAAACTTTGCAGAATATCGGTGGAAGTGGAGCTTGCAAGCGAGTTTCGCTACAAAGACGCAATCATAAATAATAAGACCCTTGTAATTCTTGTTACGCAATCAGGTGAAACCGCAGATACAATCGCCGCGATGAGGGAAGCGAAATCGAAGGGAGCCGTTACGCTCTCTATCGTAAATGTGGTTGGAAGCACTATCGCGAAAGAAGCGGATTATTGCCTGTTCACGGCGGCAGGACCTGAAATTGCGGTAGCGACAACGAAAGCGTTTTCCGCGCAGCTTGCGCTGCTTTATATTCTCGCGATCAATTTCGCCGTTAAACTCGGGAAATTATCCGCGAAGGAGAAGGAAAGTCATATTGAAGAAATCAACAGTCTGCCTGATAAAGTTTCTTCGCTTCTGGAAAGAACAGGTTCAATACAAATGTACGCTTCCACCTGCGTCGGTTACAAGAGCATTTTCTTTATCGGAAGAAACATAGATTACGCCATTTCGCTGGAAGGCTCTTTAAAGTTAAAAGAAATTTCTTATATTCACTCGGAAGCCTACGCGGGCGGTGAATTAAAGCATGGAACAATTTCACTTGTGGAAGAAAACACCCTTGTAGTCGCTCTTTCAAACTGTTTATACCTGCATGGAAAAATAATGAGCAACGCGGAGCAGGTTATAAGCCGGGGCGCGAAAGTGCTGCTTATAGGAAGCTGCCCCAAGGATAAGGTTGACACCATGAACGAGAAACTTTATCACATAACATTGCCGCAGGTAATGGAGTTATTTTCACCGTCTTTGTCGGTTATCGTTTTGCAGCTTTTCAGTTATTATGTAGCTGCCAATAAAGGTTTGGATATAGATAAGCCGCGTAACCTTGCCAAAAGCGTTACGGTGGAATAGGAGTCAGTAATGGAAAGCTCCGGCGCGGGCAGCGAGTCAGTATTGATAGTCTCAACTTCAGAAAAGAGCATAGCGCTGTTTTCTGAAGCCTTCGCCGCCGCTTCTATCAATCAAATTAAAGTTGCCGCGTCCGCAAGTGAAGCGCAGAAAATCCTTTTGGATAAAAATTTTGACATTGTAATTGTGGATACGCCGCTTTCCGATGAAGGCAGCGAAAATCTTGCCCGCAGTATCGCTGTTTCCATAAACGGCAGATTAAAGCAGCTGCAGGCGGAAAACGCAAAATTAAAACAAAAAATAGAAGACATAAGAATAATAGACAGGGCAAAGTGTATGCTTATTTCTTATCTCAGTTTATCGGAACAGGAAGCGCACCGCTTCATAGAAAAACAAGCTATGGATCTGCGTTCCACAAAACGAGTTATCGCGGAGGGGATTTTAAAAACGTATGCAAATTGACAAGTTAAACGAGGAGTGCGCGGTTTTCGGCGTCAGCCTTCATGCCGATGAAGCTGTCGGCGTTACTTACAACGGGCTTCTTGCTTTGCAGCATCGCGGGCAGGAAGGCGCGGGGATAGCGGTCGCTAATAACAGGAGTATCATCTGTCATAAAGATGAAGGTCTTGTAAGCGAAATTTTTTCGGGAGAGGAACTGACGCGTCTGCCTAAAGGAAAAGCTGCCGTGGGGCATACGCGCTATTCAACGACGGGGCAGTCGTGCAAGGAAAACACAGGTCCCTTTGTTACCGAATATCTGACGGGCAGAATCGCGACTGCGCATAACGGCAACATTACAAACGCGAAAGAAATCCGCGCGGAGCTCGCAGGTCTTGGCTTGAATTTTAACGCAACCAGCGACAGCGAGGTTGTTTCTTCGTTAATCGCGTATTGTATCAGCATGGAAAGAAGTTCTTTGCAGGGAGTCGCTCATGCCGCCGGTTTACTGCGCGGAGCGTTCTCGCTTGTTATCGTTACAAGTAAAAATAAATTGATCGCGGTGCGCGATCCAAACGGATTTCGTCCGCTTTGTATCGGAAAAAACGGAATAGGCTGCGCAGTTGCTTCTGAATCATGCGCTCTTGAAACCTGCGGTTTTGAATTTGTGCGCGATGTTCAGCCCGGCGAAGTCGTGATGATAGAACACGGCGAAGTGACAAAACAATTAACCATTAAAAGCGAACAGAAAAGAGAACACGGGCTTTGCATTTTCGAATACGTCTATTTCGCGCGCCCTGATTCAGTGATCGACGGTTTAAGCGTGTATGAGGCGCGCTACAACATGGGTCTTGCGCTGGCGCGTGAATATCCCATTAATGCCGACGCTGTCTGCGGCGTTCCCGACTCGGGGCTTGATGCCGCGTGCGGTTACAGCGCGGCAAGCGGACTTCCGCTTGTGTCAGGATTTGTAAAAAACAGATACATTGGCAGAAGTTTTATTTATCCTACGCAGGACAAGCGCGACAGCGCGGTAAGGTTAAAACTCAATCCGCTTGCGGCTAATATCCGTGGAAAAAAAATAGTGCTTGTTGATGATTCAATCGTGAGAGGAACCACAAGCGAAAAAATTGTAAAGAGCTTAAAAAACGCGGGCGCGAGTGAAGTTCATGTACGCATTTCATCTCCGCCTTTCCGTCATAGCTGCCATTACGGAACAGATATCGACAGCGAAGAAAATTTAATCGCGAACAATATGAGTCTTGATGAAATCTGCCGAAAAATCGGCGCCGACAGTTTGGGATACATCAGCATAGACTCACTTAAGGACGCATGTAAAAATTGCGAGGTATCATTCTGTACAGCTTGTTTTACGGGAAACATGGATAATATTTCCGCAAAGAAAGATGTTCTTGAGTGATTAATACGGTATATGCAGGTAAAGAAGACTTTTAGCAAACAGCAGCCCTGATTGAATACTAGACAAATTGTTTTGTTTTCTCCATAATTTAGATGTTGAACAAAGGCGTTCATTAAAGGGCACACATGAACGAAGATAAAGAAGCATATTTAATTCTGGAAAACGGCAGGGTGTTTGAAGGTAAATTTTTCGGCGCACAAGGTGATGTGACCGGAGAAATTGTTTTTACAACAGGAATGACAGGCTATCTGGAAACGCTGACCGATCCCAGTTACCGCGGGCAGATTGTCATGCAGACCTTTCCTTTAATCGGTAATTACGGCGTAATTCCTGAAGATTTTGAAAACGCCAATGTCGGCGCGAAAGCGTACATTGTAAAATATCCATGCGCGGCTCCATCCAATTTTAGAAGCGAAAATAAACTCGGCGATTTCCTGAAGGAGCGAGGCATTATCGGGCTTTGCGGCATTGATACGCGCGAGCTTACAAAAATAATCCGTAAAAACGGAGTAATGAACGGAAAGATTTCTTCCCGCGCACCTGTAGACGCCGATTACGAAGAGATAAAAAAATATACGGTTGTAAACCCGATAGCGGACGTTTCTTCCGCCAAAGCCGAAAAAATTTTACCTGAATCGCAGGCTGTCAGGCGCATAGCGCTGATGGACTTCGGCGCGAAACGAGGAATCGCAAACGCGCTTTTAATCAGGGGTTGTGAAGTTCAATCTTTCCCGCACAACATTCAGGCGGAAGAAATTATTAAATACAAGCCAAACGGCATTATGTTGAGTAACGGTCCAGGCGATCCTGCCGATCCTGCCAATAAGGCAATTATCGAAACATTAAAATCGCTTGTTAAAACCGGCATTCCCATTTTTGGAATCTGCATGGGGCATCAGGTTTTAGCTATGGCAAACGGATATAAAACCAGAAAATTGAAATTCGGACACCGGGGAGCAAACCAGCCTGTTAAGGATACTCAAACAGGAAGGGTATACATTACAAGTCAGAACCACGGCTACGAAGTAGTCGCTGAAAATCCGAACAAGAGTTCGTATTCATTTATCAATGTAAATGACGGAAGCTGCGAGGGTCTTGATTACGGCGTTTCTTTTTCCGTGCAGTTTCATCCTGAGGCGCGCGGCGGTCCGCTTGACACAGGCTTTTTATTCGACAGGTTTATAGAGAGGTGCGATAATTATGCCTCTAAATAAAGACATTAAAAAAGTTTTAGTAATCGGTTCAGGTCCAATTGTAATAGGGCAGGCTGCGGAATTTGATTACGCCGGAACACAGGCTTGCCGGGTGCTTCGCGAAGATGGGATAGAAATTGTCCTTGTCAATTCAAACCCCGCTACAATAATGACAGATAACAACATTGCAGACAAAATCTATATTGAACCGCTCACTCTTACTACCGTAAAACGCATTATAGAAAAAGAACGCCCGGACAGCATTTTATCGGGACTCGGAGGGCAAACGGGTTTAACCTTGTGTATGCAGCTTGCCCGCGCCGGTTTTTTAGATCAATACAATGTAAAGCTTCTCGGCTCTTCACCTGAGACAATAGACAAAGCGGAAGACAGAAAAATCTTTAAAGAGACAATGCAGAGCATAGGGCAGCCATGCGTCCCCTCGGTAATCGCAACGGATGTTGAAACAGCGGTGAAGTTCGCGAATGAAATCGGCTATCCTGTAATCGTACGCCCAGCGTTCACATTGGGCGGTTCAGGCGGCGGCAGCGCGGCGGACGAAGAAAAACTGCGCGAAATTGCCGCTAACGGTCTTGCGCTTTCTCCGATTAGACAAATTCTTGTTGAAAGATCCATCGCAGGCTGGAAGGAAATTGAATTTGAAGTTATGCGCGACCGCGCGGGAAATGTAATTACGGTTTGTTCAATGGAAAACTTCGATCCTGTTGGCATTCACACAGGCGACAGTATTGTAATCGCGCCGTGCGTAACTCTCGCCGACAAAGAATACCAGATGCTGCGTACTGCCGCGCTGGATATAATCAAAGCTTTGGGCGTTGAAGGCGGCTGCAATGTGCAGTTAGCGCTTGAACCCAACAGTTTTGAATACGCCGTTATCGAAGTAAATCCGCGCGTTTCGCGTTCATCCGCTCTTGCAAGCAAGGCGACAGGCTACCCAATCGCTAAAGTCGCCACAAAAATCGCAATCGGCTATACCCTGGACGAAATAACAAACGCCGTAACAGGCACAACCTTTGCCGCCTTTGAGCCTGCGCTTGATTACGTTGCTGTAAAATTCCCCAAATGGCCTTTTGATAAATTTGTTTACGCACACAAAGAACTTGGTACCCAGATGAAAGCAACAGGCGAAGTGATGGCAATAGCCGACACTTTTGAAGAAGCTCTTTTAAAAGCAGTACGCGGTGCAGAGATTGGTTTAACAGGTTTAGATATGCCGCGCCTTGCGGCAAAGAGCGATGCCGATATTCTAAAATTGCTCGAAACTGTAACGGATGAACGCTTGTTTTTCTTATACGAAGCCGTCAAACGCGGAGTAAGTATTGATGATTTATATAAAAAAACCAAGGTGGATAAATGGTTCCTAAACTGCCTTCTTAATATATTCAGAAATTATATCAAGTTTGCAAATAACTTGATTTACAAAATGGTCGACACCTGCGCCGCCGAGTTCGAGGCGAGAACGCCGTATTTTTATTCGCTGCAAAACAGCGGAGAAAACGAAGCGCTTCCGTTTATAGAAAAAAGCGATAAAAAACGAATCGTGGTTTTAGGTTCAGGTCCGATACGAATAGGGCAGGGTATCGAATTCGATTACGCCTGTGTTCACTGCGTTTGGACGTTGAAAAGCATGGGTTATGAAGTAATCGTTATCAACAACAACCCTGAAACAGTCTCCACGGATTTCGATACTGCCGATAGATTGTACTTTGAACCGCTTTTCATCGACGATGTTATGAGCATAATCGACATTGAAAAACCAATCGGCGTAATTGTCGCCTTCGGCGGCGGTACTGCGATCAAACTGACGAAAAAACTGCACGAACGCGGCGTTAAAATAATCGGAACCAGCGCCGACAGTATCGACATCTGCGAAGACAGAGAACGCTTCGACATACTTTTAGAAAAACTGCAAATAAAACGCCCTAAAGGTTTCGGCGTAATGACAGAGGCGCAAGCCTTTGAAGCCGCGGAAAAACTCGGCTACCCTGTTTTAATGCGCCCGTCGTATGTGCTCGGCGGTCAAAACATGATCATCGCGTTTTCCAAAGAAGACATCAAAGAGTACATGGAAATAATTCTGCGTCAAAAGCAGGACAATCCTGTTTTAATCGATAAATATTTAAGCGGACGTGAAATCGAAGTAGACGCGATTTACGACGGAAAAGACGTTTTAATTCCCGGTATAATGGAACATATTGAACGCACAGGCGTCCATTCAGGCGACAGTATAGCTGTGTATCCCGTGCTGAACATTAACGATGAAATGGCGAGTAACATTTTTGAAGTAACTAAAAAACTTTGCGTTGCGTTGGAAGTGCGCGGGCTTGTTAATATTCAATATGTATTATACGAAAATGAGATTTATGTTATAGAAGTTAATCCTCGCGCATCGCGCACAGTTCCGTATATCAGCAAAGTGACAGGCGTTCCTATGTGCGAGCTTGCGACAAAGGTAAGCGTGGGCGAAATGTTATCCGATCTTGGTCATTCATCCGGTATCGCGAAAATACCGCCTTATGTCGCCGTGAAAGTTCCTGTTTTCTCGTTTGAAAAACTCGCAGGTTTAGATACGCATTTAGGTCCTGAAATGAAATCCACGGGAGAAGTTTTAGGGCTTGGAAAAAATCTTGAAGAAGCGTTATACAAAGGGCTTGTCGCGGCAGGCTACAAGATGAAAAAAACAGGCGGCGTGCTTTTAACAATACGAGACGGCGACAAGGGCGAAATAGTCAGTGTCGCAGAAAAATTAAACAAACTTGGTTTTAAACTCCACGGGACACGCGGTACCGCAAGATTCTTAAACAAAAAAGGTTTTAAAGTTGAACCAATAGATAAAATCTGCGACAATCACGATGTAAATACAGAAACGCTTTTAGCGGGCGGAACGATTAGTTATATCATTTCAACATCGGAAAGAGGCAGAGACCCAGCCTTCGATGATGTAAAACTCCGAAGAAAAGCAGTCTCGCTCGGCGTTCCATGTCTTACTTCGATAGACACTGCAAACGCGCTTGCCGATTCGCTTCTTTCCGATTACAGCGAGATAAACACCGAATTAGTTGACATTAACAATTTAAGAAGCAGCCGTATCAAACTGCCGTTTACTAAAATGCACGGAACCGGCAATGACTACATTTATATTAACTGCATTGGAATGGAAGTAAACTCGCCGGAATCGCTCTCCGCGCTGTTATCCGACCGTCATACAGGCATTGGCGGCGAAGGCGTTGTTTTAATTCTGCCGTCTGAAACCGCTGACGCGAGAATGAGGATTTTTAACCTTGACGGCAGCGAAGGCGCCATGGCGGGAAATTCTATCCGCTGCGTCGCGAAGTATCTTTATGATAATAATATTGTAAAAAAACAAAATATGAGGATAGAAACACGCAGCGGAATCAGAGAAATGTTTTTATCCACCAGAAACGGGAAAGTGTCGTCTGTAAAGGTAAACATGGGATGCGCTCAATTAAAACCGGAAAAAATCCCCGTAAAGCTTACAGGCGATGATGTAATCGGGAGAAAAATTAAAATCGCGGACAAAGAATACGATATAACCTGCGTTTCAATGGGAAATCCGCATGTTGTTGTTTTCTGCGAAGGGGTTGATAACGCGGATTTACAGAAAATAGGTCCGTTATTCGAAAATGATCCGCTTTTCCCGGACAGAATTAACGCCGAGTTTGTTGAAATAATGGATATAAACCACTTAAAAATAAGAGTTTGGGAACGCGGCAGCGGAGAAACTCAGGCCTGCGGAACAGGAGCGTGCGCGGCTGTAGTTGCGGCTGTTTTAAACGGTCATTGCGAGAAAGGCAAGGATATTAAAGCTCAGCTTCCCGGCGGAGAGCTTATCATTAATTATACGGACGAGGTTGTTTTTATGACAGGCGACTGCGTTACTGTTTATGACGGAGTTGTTGAGATTTAGCTTTTGACAATAATATAAAATTATGATATAAGTTAAGTAAGGAGTTCAATTATGTTAGAAAATGAAATTGTAACCGTAGACAAAGTTAATGCCGTGAACGAGGTAAAAGCGCCGGAAGAAACGGTTGTTAAAAAACCTGTTAAAACGGAAAAGAAAGCCGAACCTAAAAAAGCCGAGCCGAAGAAAGAGGCAGCCAAGAAACCTGCCGCAAAGAAGGCTCCCGCGAAGAAAGCCGCTCCAAAGAAAGCCGCCGCTAAAAAAGCGCCTGCAAAAAAACCCGCAGCAAAGAAAGCGCCCGTAAAAAAGGCAGCTCCAAAGAAAGCCGCCGCTAAAAAAGCGCCTGCGAAAAAACCCGCAGCAAAGAAAGCGCCCGCGAAAAAAGCAGCTCCCAAAAAACCGGCAGCAAAGAAAAAGTAAATCAAAAAGCCCCTTAATCGGGGCTTTTTTTTTTGGTTAAAAATATTTATTAAAGAAATTATTATCGTTTGCTGACGCTCGTGTAATCAAGCTGAGGCTGCACGCATTTGTAAGCAGGGCGTATAATTCTGCCGCCTGCGATAATTTCTTCAAGGCGATGCGCGCACCAGCCCGCAATGCGGCTGACTGCGAATATGGGCGTGTTTAAATCTTCGGGGATTCCAAGCATTTTATATACAAAACCCGAGAAAAAATCTACATTGGTGCAGATGTCTTTGTCAGAGTTTTTTACTTTTTTAAAGACTTGAGGAACAAGCTGTTCAATAAGGCAATGAAGATTAAATTCTTCTATCATGCCTTTTTCTTCGGCTAACGCTCTTGCCTTGTCGCGTAACAATGACGCGCGGGGGTCTGTAATTGTATAAACCGCGTGCCCTTGTCCGTAGATCAGTTTTGTTCCATCGTAGGCTTCGCCTTTTAGGATTTTTTCGAGGTAGGCGGAGACTTCATTTTCATCCTGCCAATTTTTTACGTTTTGTTTTATTTCGTCCATCATTTGGATTACTTTCGCGTTAGCTCCGCCGTGCTTGTAGCCTTTTAATGAGCCAATGCCGGCGGCAATCGAAGAAAATGTATCCGTATCGGAAGAAGAAACAACATGAACGGTGAAGGTGGAATTGTTGCCGCCTCCGTGTTCAGCGTGAAGAACGAGAGCCAAATCAAGAAGCTGCGCTTCGTATTGAGAGTATTTTTTATCCGGTCTGATCAGAGAAAGCAATATCTCCGCGCATGACAGCGTAGGATCGATCTGGTGAATGATAAGGCTTTCATGTTCATAATGATGTCTCATCGACATATAAGAATATGCCGCAATGCTCGGAAAACGCGCTATTAATTCAACGCATTGGCGGATAACATTTTCCGGGTTTTGATTTTCCGGGTCTTCGTCGTAGGGATAAAGCGCGAGTATTGAAGACGCGAGTTTATTCATAATGTTTCGCGACGGCGCTCTCATTATTACATCTTCTACAAAGTGGAGCGGAAGAGCGCGGCATTCGCCGACGAGTTTGTTAAAATCTTCAAGTTGTTTTTCTGTCGGCAATTTTCCGAATAGAAGAAGATAAATTGTTTCTTCAAAGCAAAATCGATTTTGACTCGCCGCTTCCGCCGCTATTTTTTCTACGTCGATTCCTCTGTAAAAAAGTTTGCCGGGAACGGCGACTTTTTTACCGTCGATTACATCGTAACCGTGTACATCGCCGACTCTGGTAAGTCCTACGAGTACGCCGGTACCGTCTTCGTTTCGTAAGCCGCGCTTAACGCTGAACTTTGAATACAAGTCGCCGTCAATATAATCGTTGCCTGTTATTTCGCTCAGGTGCTCATTTACGTCCATCATGGATATACCTCACTTTAGTGCAGCTGGCTAGCCGCACATTCATATCGGAAATGAAACGAAGTTTCATATTCACCCCTTACTATTTCTTTGAATCTTCTTCCCGAATTTCCACGCGGCGGATTTTTCCGCTTATCGTTTTCGGCAGTTCGCTGACAAATTCCACAATGCGCGGATACTTGTAAGGCGCCGTGGTTTTCTTTACGTGATCCTGCAGCTCGGTTTTCAATTCTTCCGATGCCGAATATCCTTTCGCCAGCACCACTGTCGCCTTTACAACTGTACCACGATCAGGGTCAGGTACGCCAGTGATCGCGCACTCCAATACGGCGGGATGTTCCAAAAGAGCGCTTTCAACTTCGAAGGGACCGATTCTGTAACCCGAACTTTTTATTACATCGTCGTTTCTGCCGACAAACCAGTAGTAGCCGTCTTCGTCTCTCCACGCGACATCTCCTGTATAATAAATATTGTCATGCCACACGCCGGAAGTGAGAGCTTCGTCTCTGTAATAACCGCCGAACATTCCGTACGGTTTGCGATTGTCTGTTTTCACGACGATTTGACCTTCCTCGCCCATTGCGCAGGGCGAGCCGTCTTCGCGTAAAAGTTCTATGTCGTAACCGGGCGCAGGCTTTCCCATGGAGCCGGGTTTCGGTTCGAGCCATGGCCATGTACAGAGCGAGACTGTAAGCTCCGTTTGCCCGTAACATTCGCGGAGTTTAATTCCTGTGCCTGCAAGAAACTGTTCGAAGATTTCAGGATTCAAGGGTTCGCCGGCTACGCAGCAAAATTTGAGAGCGGAAAAATCGAACTTCTTTAAATCTTCTTTTATAAAGAAGCGGTAAATCGTGGGCGGCGCGCAAAAACTTGTCAGTTTGTATTTGCTCATTATCTCAAGCATTGCGGACGGCACAAAGCGGTCGTAATCGTAAACGAATATTCCGGCTTCGCACAGCCATTGTCCGTAAATGCAGCCCCACGCCGCTTTTGCCCAGCCTGTGTCGGCGACTGTCAGGTGCAAACCTTCAGGTATTACGCGGTGCCAGTATTTGGCGGTTGCGATGTGCCCCAGCGGATAGACATAATCAAGGCGCACCATTTTAGGCATTCCCGTTGTGCCGGAAGTAAAATAAAGAAGCATGATGTCGTCGTTTTTATTTACAATCGAAGGCTTTTTAAATTCCGCCGATGCGCCGTGAAGAAGCGGATTGAAGTTTACCCACTGAGGAGCTGTATCATTCGATTCGCCTAAAAATGCCTTGTAACAGAGGGCGGGAGCTTTTCCGTCTTTTTTTAGAGAGGCTTCGGCTTCGTCGATTCTGCTCATTAATCCGCGATCATTTACGCAGATTATTCCTTTGATATCTGCGGCATTACACCTGTAGATAATATCTTTTGTTGTAAGAAGATGTGTCGCGGGAATCGCGATTGCTCCCAGTTTGTGAAGCGCAAGCAGCGCAGGCCAGTATTCCCAGCGGCGCTTTAAAATCAACATTACAGGGTCACCCTTGCCAATTCCGGCTTCATGCAAAACATTGGCGGCTTTATTGGCAAAGTCTCTTATTTGCGCGAAAGTGAAAGCAGCTTCGTCACCCTTTTCGTCGCACCATTGGAGAGCGCGTTCACCCGGTTTTTCTTTTGCAAGCGCGTCGATTACATCGTACGCGAAATTAAAATTTTCGGGGATATTGATCTTGTAATTTTTATAGAAATCCTCGTAAGATTCAAATTCTGTTTTTGGTAAATATTTGCTAAGCAGTGACATAAATTACTCCTAATAATTGCGGATTTCTCCGCGTTGAATGGCGCATATAAGCGATGTTTAAATGTCGCTTATATGCTAGAAAACTATGGCAAGAAAGCGGGCTGCTTTTCCGCCTAAAGCCTTCATACCATGAGGCTCGGTGGAATTGTAATAAACGCAGTCGCCCTGATTCAACTCAATATCGTGGCCGCTGATCGATATCAGCAGCCGCCCCTCCAATACATAGTTTAGTTCCTGTCCCGGGTGAGTGTTTAAACTTATAGGCTTACTTTCCGTTTCCGCCGACGCTTCAACGATAAAAGGCTCGGCTTTTTTATTATGAAAATTGTATGCAAGATTCCAGTAGCCGTACATGGGGCGGCGGCTCACTTCGGGAGCTTGTCCTGCGCGGGTAACGCAGTATGTTTTTAATTTTGACGCCGCGCCGCTTATCAGTTCCGACAAGTCAACTTTAAAATGCGCCGCGATTTCCACAAGCACGCCTACGGGAAATTCTTTTTCGCATTTTTCCCACGCGGTATATTCAGTCGGATCAAAACCTAACTCTTTTGAAAGAGTCTCGATGGATATATCCGCGATTTCTCTGAGAACACGCACACGCGCGGCGATTTCTTTTACATCCTCTCTCATTTTCTTCCTCTTGTTTCTATCGTTCCGTCGGAACGCGCGATAAATACTACCGGCAGCTTTCTGGTAAAGAACCCGTTTTCTACAACGCCGGGGATTTGGTTTAATTCTGTTTCCATTAAAGAAGGATCGATAAGTTTGTTTTGCGAATCGGCGGATCTGAAGCGGATATCCAGAATTAAATTGCCGTGCTCTGTGACAACAGGTCCGGCTTTTCGTAACGCTTCTCTAAGGATAACATCTGCGCCCAGTTTGTCAAGAGTTTTTGCCGCTTGAACTCTCGCTTCGGGAACAACTTCAACGGGAACAGGGAAGCTGTAGCCGAGAGAGTTTACAATTTTAGATTCATCCACGATGATGCAGAATTCTTTCGAGGCATACGCCGCTATTTTTTCGATCAGATGAGCGCCGCCGCCGCCTTTAATTAATCTGCTCTGAGGATCAACTTCGTCCGCGCCGTCGATTGTTAAATCCAATCCTTCGGATAATATTCGCGAGTTTAATGTGTAAAAAGGAATATTGAGTTTTTCGCATTCAATCTCCGTCTGGAAACTTGTCGCGAACGCGCAAATATCGCGTAACACGCCTTGCGCAAGCAGTTCTCCGACTCTGCGCACCGCATGAACGGCTGTAGAACCTGTGCCAAGACCGAGTTTCATTCCGCTTTTTACCATGGCATCAACGGCGGCTTTGCCTGCCGCTTCTTTCATTTTAATTATTCCATTTTGTTCCATGTGTCCGCTCCCAATGTATTTATCTGAATTAAATGTTTTTGAGGTATTTCTTTTTCAAAAAATTTGGCGTATTGCATGCAAGCCTGGCGTATAACCATATCGTATCCGTTTATTGTTTTGCATCCCGCCGCCATAGCGCGTTTCAATAAAGGCGTTACAGGCGGAGTGTAGATCAAATCCATAACCGCCTCTTTTCCGGTAAATGTGTAAAGCTCCAGAGGATCGTCGGGTTCGTCGTGTCCGTCCATGCCGACAGAGCTGGTTTGAATAATAATATCATTGTATTTGTACATATCTTCAATGCCCTGATTATCCAATCCGCCGTATTGGAAATTATATTTTGCCGCGATATTTTTCGCTTTATGAACAGTGCGGTTTAATATCAGAGTTTTTGCTTTCAGCCTGAAAACTTCTGACGCAACCGCGCGCGCGACGCCGCCGGCTCCGATAATCGTAACTTTCTGATGTTTCAAATTGCTCTTTCCCAAAAATTCCAAGAGAGAAGCCGCAAAACCGCCGCAGTCCGTATTTTCGCCGTGCCATTCATCCGCGCTGCGGTATACGGTATTGCACGCGCCTACAGCCTGTACAACGGCGGAACTTTTTGTCAAATGAGCAAGTACGTCTTCCTTGTAAGGAACTGTAATTGAAAGCCCTTGAACATCGAGCTCTTTTGCAAGTTCCATGAAATCATCGATTGAAGTTGTCGGGAATGGAACATAAACCGAATCCGCGTTTTCTAAATTAAATATCGTGTTAAAAAACCATGGGCTTACGGTTTTTTTCAGCGGATTGCCGACAGCGCCGTAAACTTTTGTTTTCTTGGTTATTTTTCTGAAATGATACAGTTCCGAAAGTTCTCTTATATCAATCTGCCCCGGACCTCCTGTCGTAACATTTTCGCTTAATGGAGAGGAATAAGTGAGAAAAGAACCGAATCTTTCCGCGAGAATTCTTGAATAGACGCCGTAGTGCCCCATACCTATTAAAATTTTATCCTTGCCCGCGAATGTTTTTGACGCTTCATAAATCTGCATAACATCCTGCGTGGATTTTACCGTCAGCGCGACTTTAACGATTTCGTCTCCGGCGCGTCTCATGGATTTCATTTTTTCGGGAATGTCCTCGATAATATCATTTATATTATGATATGAGCGAATAATTCTTGTTCCGAATGTGCGCGCGGCTTCTTCTATGCTTGGCACATCAAAATCATCTTCGATATCAATGTACGCGAAATTCAATCTTGAATCTTCGTTGGCGTAAGCAAGACCGTTAGCGAGAATTTTAACCCTCGCTCCTTCGCCGCCTGAATAATGTCCGCCGTCAACATCCCTCCTGATTGTCAGAATGACAGGAACGCCCGCGAGTTCCGGGAAACGTCGTATGTACAATCGTTCATCGGCATCGAGGCAGTCTACGCGCAATTCCGCGATATCTATTATCTTCCGGTATTTATTTAAAAGCTCAAGGTCTTTTTTCATTGTTTTTCCGGTAAGACATAAACATAATTTAGCCATAATTACTCCATATAAAAAATATTAATAATCGGGACGGTAAATATAAATCGCCGCAACCTGCCCCGCGCCGTTAAAATTTATTCTCATCACTAAAGGCCAGTTCTTTCCGTTTATCGCAAATAAAGCATGATCACCCTTATCTTCAGCGCCGTTAAGCGACAGCAGCACAACCGCTTTTCTGTCTCCGTCCGAAACGCCGTGAGTTGAAGAAAGCCGAACCTGCCAAATCCTGTCTCTGTATATATAAAAATCCGCGCCGTTGTATTGGAAGACAACATCGTCCTGCCAAACTTCATTGCCTCTGTCCGCGACAACCGATCTCGGCGGTCCGTATTTTTCCAGAAGATCCGCCATCATCATTCCAACAAAGGAGAGCTGATCTTCATTTGTAAGACCTGCGTATATCGGAAGGTTTTGCGCGTTCAGTGTAAGCGTGAGAAAAAATAATAATTGTAATAAAAAAAATCGATTCATTATTTATTCATTCGAACCATAAACCTTTTATTAGTTCCCGGATTTTATATATCACAACCTCTCCGGCATCATTTCCAGCGTTCCATTTATATTATCAAGAGAGGAACCTTCGCCTGTCAAGACAGGCTCGGTTGAGGTTGTAATTTATCCGCAATTTATGCCATATCTTTTTCTCCTATTTATTAATTTCCGTAAATATCCATATTTTCCCGCTGACCCGAAGAATTCCTTTTGCGGAAACCCATGTATTTATGCCGGCTCGAACCGGAAATACAGGCATTTCACCTTTTTCGAAGGATATTGGCTCGGCAAAGGGAGACGTTCCGTACCATGGTCCCTGCGTAACCGCAATTAATGTTGAAAGCGCCGTTTCCTTTGTAATTCTACGCCTGTCAAAATTTGAGGATATTGTTTTTTCCGCGATATAACGCCAATCCGGCAGCCATGGATCTTTACAAACATCTTCATCCAATGTTTTAGAGGTAAAAAGCTCCCTGAATCTCATCCAGTCGAAATTTGCCGGGATTTTTGAAAAGTCATTTTCGTTAGCATAAACCAGTTCCATGTAGAATACGGCATCAATACCTGCTTCCCAGCTTAGGCGAAGACTATCGCCGTTCACATCAAACGGGAACAGAGCTCCCGCCGGTTTAAAAATACCTGCGAATAAGCCGTGCTCAGGCCAATAAGGCGAGGCGATAACAGGATTGGTCCATGTAACAGGCAGTTCAAGCTCTATTGCGCCCTGCGAACCGCGAGGGAGATACCGCCCGGTTTGCTTTTGACCGTTCACATCCAGCCATTCCAGATACCAGTGAGGTTCTCCGAGCAGCGAGACCCATGACTGCGGCGTCTGCGGAAGCTCCAGCAGGTAAACTGAGGGAAACCTGTCCTCGCAGGAAATTATCTGCACGGACGCGGCAATGATAATTGCCAGTTTTAATATTATTATTTTCATGTATATATATGGTTCGAAGACGCTGAAAAGCTTGCTCGAATATTAAAATATTTTAGATTTTTTTATTTTATCATGTTATGATTTACCAGCTTTGCCAATTAAGGGATTAAACATGAATGTTATATTCTGGGATACGGAAACAAATGGTTTGGAAAAATATCACAGTGTCCTTTCAATTTCCGCGATAAAAAGCTCCTTCACTCTTGATAAGGAAGAAGTAAACAGCGAAATTATAGACAGATACGACCGTTTTTATTTCCGTAAACCCGACGAAGATATAGGAAAAGAAGCAATTAAGGTAAATGGTTTAACCGATGATGTAATCAGCATGAAAAGGAACGGCGCCGATTACCCGGAAAATTTTTGTAATGATATTCTTTCATTTCGTCAGTTTTGTTCGGATACAAGGCATTTTGTGGGGCATAATATTTTTTTTGATACAAAATTTATTAATTTTTGGCTTCATAATACATTTTGCACGATGTTAAGCAATAATAAAATAATCGGTTTGAGGCGGCGCAACGGACAGCCGAAATTTCCTTCATTAATTGAGACAGCGCAATATTACGGAGTGGAAACCAATAAAGAGGAGTTGCATGGCAGTATGTATGATTCGTTCATTACTTATCAGGTGTTTTTAGAAATGCTCAGACATGAAAAAGCAAAAAGCAAGGCAATTGAATTTTTAAATAGGTAATGGCGTCAGGCACCTACGCTACTAATAGCGTAGTTTTTTAAAATTGATACACCATATATAGCGTAGGTGTCTGTCATCGGTATTTCCATTTGAATTTTCCCTAAAAATGGACGATAATTAATGCAAATGGCAGATTCAAATGTAAGCGCTTATATTGAAACGCTTCAGCAGGTGCTGGAAGCCAGAAAAGACTGGTTAGATAAAACAGAATTGATAAGACTCAAAGATGAACTCAGGATGTATCAGATTTCCTTTGCTTCTTTGTACAATATATATCTTAAAAAAAAGCTGATAGACGAAGACCCGTATAAACAAGATACAAAGATTACCGAATTAACGATACCAGACGGCAGCATTTTTCAAGAAGCGAAAAAGATAGAGCAGCTCTCTATCCGTTTATCAAATTATGACAGCCAGCTCGACTTTTTAGTAAATTTTTACCAATTGGGCGTAGACTTCCTCAATCTTGATCGTATTAAAAGAATAGTAGGACTTGTCCGTTACATTGACTGGTGCAGTCTGGTTCCCGATTCACAATCCTTTATGACCAAATTTGTCGCGGAAATGACTATTAACGCAAAAGTCGGCGTGGATCAGCTTACCCTCAGTATAATCGGTGAAAGTATGTCGAGACTTTCGAAAACAACCGCTTCCAGCATGGGTATTTTAAAAGATTTGAATACATTTTACAGAGAAACATACAAGCTTAACGTAAGGCAGAATGTCACTAAGGATATGGGAGCCGGTGAAGCTACGCTTGAAGGGATTAAGAAAAAGTTTCCGGCGGGAATGCCGGGATCGCCTTTTTATAAAGAATTAATCGATGAATTAATTAAAGAGGATTATTCCTCAAGCGGCATGGATCTCAGGGACACTATTTTAAACTCTTTAAAAGTCGCGGATTCCAAACAAAAAACCGCCAAGCCTGCCATAAATTATAAACAGATATTATTGGATGGAATAATCGTTATTGGCGGCGCAGCGAATTCATTAACTGAAATACAAACGAAATTATTGGAAAATCAAGCTGTAATGGATAGTCATAAAAAAGGACTTCTTGAGACTATCAAGGAGCTTATCAGGCAGATTACAAATGCCGAACCTCCTGAAGTTGTTTACGCTGTAGAAAGTCTGGATCCAACCAAGGGAATTCCGGTAAAAGAAAAGGTAAACTTCCATCAATTGATGGATGAAATCAGCAAAAAGAATAAGATTCTGGCAAGTTTCAACCGCGGACCTGCTTATAATAAACTTGCTGCGATGACCGATGAGCAGGTTATCGGTTATTTAGAGAAAAATATAAGAGACGTGACCAACTATCATAGAACCCTCGGCGCTTTGGACGACTTTTTTAAAGCTAATGTCGTGCAGGAAGACAGGGGTAAAATCAAGGGAATAAAGCCCGAATTGTCCGCTCTGAAAAATACCTATGTAAAAGCGAACCAACTGCGTTACGATTACAGCGCTCAGAAAGAAGAAGAAGAGCAGATGAAACGGCTTGGAATTAATCCCGAGGCTGCGCAGGCTGATATCGCGGCTCTTCCCGCCGCGGTGCCTCCTGCCGGTAACTAGAATTAAAAATACCGGTTTTTCTGTTATAATAATCTGCCGATATTAGAATAAACGGGTAATAATTTGTCAGCATTTATAAAACCAATTGCGGCTTTAGCAGTAACAATCCTCATTTTCGCCGGATTTGTCTATCTGACAGACGCGGATATTTCTGACATTGTTCAAACGCGGTTTTATAATCCGTCTGCCGTAAATTCTTACGTTAAAGAAAATTCCATAGACGCCGGAATTGCCGGAAATCATATAAATGATCTTCAATTGAAATTTAAATCGACGTTGTCAGAACCAGCTATCCGCAGCAGTTTTCTTTACAATCAGAGCGCCGACGATATTTACGAGAGATCAAGAATTTACGGCATATTGATGGAAACAACTACGGGGCTTCAGTCTATTCAATTTGTTGATAATAACGGAATAAGGCTGCATTATTCAACGTCAGCGCGGGATATAATGAGCCAGAGCCGATCTTCAACCGCTTATCGCAATTACAACGAAGACAATCAATCTTTGCAATACGGAATTGTCAGCGTGCCTGACGGCAATAGCGAGAAATTCATCATGGACGAGAAAGGTGACAGAATTATTTTTTCATTCCCGTTTTACGATTCCATGGATGTTTACCGCGGTACCGCGCTTTTTACTTTGTCGATAAACGCTCTGGCTGAAAGACTGATAAGCGAAGGCAGAATGAAAGTCAGCGATTCCATTTCCGTTATAAACGAACCCGCAGGTATTCTTTTGGGAAGTCCTGAAACATCAAGAACAGTAATTTTAAAAAGCGTTTCCCAGATATGGAGCGGCGGCGAAAAAGAGTATGTTTTGCTTGACGCGGCGGATTCCGGGATGGGATTCTCTCTCATTTCCGGCAAGACAAATCAGGGAATATTTTTCGGACGCCTTGTAAACAGTTCGTTATTTTCCATCTCGGAACCTATGAAATTAATTTTGCTGGTATCCGCTTTTCTCACTTTCTTTTTAACTTTATTTTTCATTATAAATATCAAACCGAGTCCTGTTACAGTTGTGCGCAACAGAGTCAGGCGTTTAAGAGATAATCTTTTTGAACAATTATATGTAAATAAATCAGGACAGGAAAGAGTTAAATGGATACTGGAGCTGGAACAGCGCCGCGATGAAATCCGCACTCAGTTAAAGCGTGGTATCAGACTAAACAAACGTCTTGACGCGCAGGTAAACGGCATTATCGACAAGTCGTGGGATGAACTGCTCGCCATTCTTAAAATCGACAGCGGCGTTCTGTCTTTTGTTCAGCCTTCCGCGAAAACAGCCTCTGCCCGCAGCAGCGCTGGAGCCGAAGAGCTGCTTGAAGAAGTTGAATCCCTTGAAGAAATCGACGAGATTGAGGAAGCCGAAGCTTTGGAAGAAGCTGCTCCAAGCGAAGCGGAACTTGATGAAATAGAAGAAGCCGAAGAGGTTGAAGATCTTGACGAGATCGAAGAATTAGACGAGTTAACCGATGAGTCAGAAAATATTATTGATGCCGCGCTGCGCGAGGCGATAAACCCGACCAAGCCCGAGCCGAGAGGGCTTCTCTGGCTGGCGAGCAAAATTGTAAATAAAAAATCTGTCTACGATTCGCATAGAGGTCTTCTCTGGCGGGCAAGTAAAATTGCAAATAAAAAATCTGCTTATAATTCGCACAGAGGTCTTCTCTGGGCTGCTGCCAAAAAAGCCGGAAAAGGCAAGGGTCTTCTCGCTCTTGCTACCGAAGTTGTAGATGATCAAATGCACGAACTTATCGCGGATGCGGATATAGTTTCGCCTTTCTCTTCGATGTTCTCCTCTCTGGAAGATGAATCAAAATAAATGATAATTATTCGCGCGGAGTTTACTGCGCACTTTCGCGCGCGAGTGTTAAATGCAGTAATTACTTGAGCGTGTTTCGCTTTCTATCGCATTAAAGCCAGTGGATTAACTGTAGCTCCGTTTTTATACACCGTGAAATGAAGATGTGCGCCAGTGCTTTGTCCCGTGTTTCCCACATCGCCTATGCGTTCACCCTGTGAAACATAAACGCCGTTTCTTGCTCTGATCACGCTTAGATGTCCGTAAAGGGTGCGGTAACCTGAGTGGTGGTTGATTATTACATAGTTTCCGAAAACATTGTCATATCCAACGGCGCTGACGCGTCCTGCCATTGCGGCTCTGACCGGAGTGCCTGTGCTTCCGCGGATGTCAATGCCGGAATGGAAGTGGCGGCGGTTTCTGTTAAAAGGATCTCTTCTCCAACCGTAGAAAGATGTTACAGCTCCGTTTACAGGCCAGATGAATAAATCGCCGTTTATCTCCTGCAGCATCGTCCAGTCGAGTTTTGCTCCGGGTATGAATAAATCCGTTCCCGGGACTATTTTGTCGGAAAAGAGTTCGTTGGCTACCATGATTGCTTCACCGTCGGCTTTATACTTTTCCGAGATTGCGCTAAGGGTGTCGCCTTTCTTAACTGTATGAAGAATACCGTCTTGATTCGGTATTTTTAATATTTTTCCTATTTGAAGAAGCCTTGTATTTGCGATTTTATTAAAAGAAATTATAGAATCCTGATTTAAACCGAAATTTATCGCCAAACTGCTGATATTTTCACCGCTTTTAACTATATGGGAGTTGTATAAAAGTAGATTTGGCTTTGAAAAAGGAGTTACTGTCTCAACAATTGTAGTTTCAAGCGCAATTTGGGTTAGAAGATCGGGATCTTCTTCCAAAATAACGTCCTCAGAGTGGTATCCGCCGCCTATTCCGTGTCCTTCGACATCGGCATTCTTCTGAGCAAAATACTGTCCCGGGTTTATTATGACAATGAAACACAGGGCTGCGGCAAGCCTGAAAATATCGGTGCCTGATTGATCATTTTTTAAGTTCTTTAAGAGTGATACCATAGTTTTATTTTAGTGAATCTAACTCCATTAGGCAATAATATGGATTGCTTTGGCTACAGGTCGGCATCTTCTGCTTCAGACTCCAGAATTCTTAATAAATCGCGTATTTCCGCCGCCTGTTCATATTCCTCTTCGGCGACAGCCTGTTCCAATTGTTCTTTTAAATGCCTGTATTTATTATCGGAATCTTCTTCAAGGTCATTTATAAAGAATGTTAAGGGAACGCCGGTTTGTTCGATTATTGAATCCGTCATATAAATGGGGCATTTTTTACGCGCCGCGATGGCAAAAGCGTCAGATGGTCTTGAATCCATAATCAGCGGTTTTTCTTTTGTGTATTCACCGCCTGTAATAACAAGACGGGCGTGAAAAACATCGTCTTTTAAATCGTAAACTTCAATCTTTTTAATCGAAAGATTTACATGAGAGAGCATATTGATGAAAAGATCGTGGGTATGCGGGCGGGAGAGGGACATTCCTTCTTTTCCGATTAGAATGGACTGCATTTCCAGTGTGCCTATGAAAATCGGCACAGCGACTTCCATGTCTTTCGGTTTAAGCAATACGGCGTTTCCATGGCTTGTTTTGAGAATCGACCATATTTCGCTTATATGCATTCCTTTCAATTTACCTTCCTAACTGATTTTTTCCAAAAACACGAGCCTTTGGTTCGAAAGTTTTGGAAAAGTTTCAGCTGATTAACTTTAAAAATCCTTTAAGAAGCGCGCGCGCGTTTTCGTTTATTGAACAGCCGGGATATTCATGTGAGCCGAAAATATCCATTGCTTCATTCAGGAAAGCATGACCTTTCTGTTCTGTTTCGGGAAATACACCTGATTCATCAAGAGCGTCCAGCAAATCGCCGACTTCCGGGGCTCTGGTTCCTTCTCTTTTCGCTATATGATATGAATAAAAAATCTTTTCTTTTTTTTCTGGATGCTTTTCGAGATATAAAAGAACGGGGAGCCCTTTTTTTCCTTCCACAATATCATCGCCGCGTTTTTTTCCGGGAATGCCTGTCGTAAGATTTTTAAGGTCGTCAAGAATTTGAAATCCGATTCCCATTTTTTGCGCCGCTCCGCCCAGCAGCATAACGGATTCCTGAGGCGCGCCAGCGATATAAGCTCCAAGCTCGGCGGCAAGACGCGCAAGGCTTCCTGTCTTCATTGAAGTCATTAAAAAATATTCTTCTACGCTTGGAATAATCGAAATGTTGCGGTGCCAGTTAATATCCATCGCCTGCCCAAGATGAAGATCGCGCATACATTCCATCCAGAATTTATAAATGTATTCTTTATTTTTTATATCGCCTGACTCAAGGCAGGATGACGATAAAAAATAGAAGAAAGAGCCGGAGTTTATCGCGGTATCAATGCCGTAAGTTTTATGAATCGCCGGTTTTCCTCTGCGTTCATCGGAATCATCTTCGATATCGTCATGAATTAAACTTGCGTTATGTGAAAATTCCACAAGAGGCGTAAGCGGAATGGCGGAATCGGCGCCGCCGTATGTTTCGCAGACGAGCGTCATTAATAAAGGACGCCAGCGTTTTCCGCCGCGCGAAAGCATGTCACTCAGCGATTCTGTTAACGCTTTTCTTGACTCTTCGTTTGTTTTATTTCCAATGCCGGGAAAAACCTTTTCCGCCCAGATTGAATCCGCATTTTCTGGCAGCCAGCGTCTAAGCTCGGCTTCGATTTTTGATATTCGTTGTGTATACTCTTGATCCATAAGTTATTATAATAAAATTAATGACGGATTACAAGAAACCTGATTACTGGCAGCAGAAGGCGCGAAAGGAAGGGTATCCGGCGCGTTCGGTATATAAATTGATGGAAATTGACAAAAAGTTTAATCTTTTTAAAACGCCTGCCGTTAAATCAGCCGCCGCAAAACTTCGAATCATGGACCTCGGCGCCGCTCCCGGCAGTTGGAGCCTTTATACGCTTAGAAATTATAAAAAAGGTTTTCTAGCAGCCGCCGATCTTTCTCCTCTTTCCCGCGAGTTCGACAACGGTCTTTTTGACGGTGATAATTTTTTCTTTGTTCAGGGCGATATCACAGCGGATGAGAATAGGGAAGCTCTTTTAGCGAAGGGACCTTATTCCGTGATAATCAGCGATGCCGCTCCAAGCACCACAGGCAATCACATTGTAGATTCTGCGCGTTCTCTAGAACTCGCGCAAACAGTAGTCTCCTATGCTCAAAACGCTCTCGCTCCCGGCGGCAATTTCGCGGTTAAGGTTTTTCAAGGCAGCGGAATCGACGGTCTTTTAAAACAAATTAAAACAATTTTTTCAAGCGCCAAAAGTTTTAAACCCGAAGCCTGCAGAGGCGAATCTGTTGAAACATATTTTATCGGACTTGGCAAAAAGTGATGATACACTTTTAATTTTTTTTTATTTTTCAAATCAATTAATGAACATTATAGGTGTTTACTACATCCGGTTGTTATTATATACTGTGGATTGAATTAAATGTCTGGATTTGGGGGCGTGATGATGAGCAATTTACTGGAAGCTATTGTTAGAATTCATAATCTCAAAGACTTGGAAATAGAAGAATTTTATAAAAGTAGAATTAGAGCCAACAATATGGGAGAAGCGTTGGAAAAATTTATTACCGATGCTTTTGCAGATACTTTTAATCTAAAAAATGATGAACAAAGAAATATAAAATATTCGGAAATATTTTCATACATAGCCAATCAAAACAATCCGCCTTACGCAATTATCAAAAGAGGCGACGCAATTGAGATTAAAAAGGTTGAAAGTAAGAATCCAAAATCAATTCCATTAAATAGTTCATATCCAAAAGATAAATTATATGCAGATAGTCCAATGATAACAGAAGAATGCAGGAAATGTGAAAAAGGCTGGAAAGAAAAAGATATTATTTATACTGTCGGAATAATCAGAGAAAAGTATTTACAAGCATTATGCTTTGTTTACGGCGAAGATTATGCTGCCAGTCCTGATACATACGAAAGAATAAAAAATGCAATTAAAAATGGCATTAGCGAGATACCAAATATTAAATTTGCAGAAACTACTGAATTGTCACGTGTTAATAGAGTAGACCCGCTTGGAATTACTTATTTAAGGGTAAGAGGAATGTGGGGTATTGACATACCTTTTGAAGTATTTAAGTATGTTACAAATGGAAAGAAATTTTTTGCGATAATAAATGAGAAAAAATATAATTCATTCCCAAAACAAAGTATTGAATTAATTGAAAAAACAAAGGGAATAGTAATTACAAATCATAAAATTAAAAATCCTAATAATCCGGCAAAACTTAAAGATGTCAAGCTTATTTCCTTTAAGGAGATAAAATGAATATTATAAGTTTGTTTTCCGGCGCTGGCGGACTCGATTTAGGATTTGAAAAAGCAGGATTTAAAATTATTTTTGCAAATGAGTATGACGAAACTATCTGGCATACTTATGAGGCTAATCATTCATGTAAATTAGATAAACGTGATGTACGTGATATAAAATCCTCAGAAGTGCCTAATTGCGATGGTATTATAGGCGGTCCCCCCTGCCAATCGTGGTCTGAAGCCGGCGCACTGAGAGGCATAAATGATTCACGAGGACAATTATTTTTTGATTATATAAGGATACTAAAGGATAAAAAACCTAAATTTTTTCTTGCAGAGAATGTTTCGGGAATGCTTTCATCAAGACATACAGAGTCTGTTGAACATATTAAAAAATTGTTGGAAAAAGCAGGATATAATCTTTCAATTACTCTTATAAATGTATCAAGTTATGGAATACCGCAAGATCGTAAACGTGTTTTTTTTATAGGTATTCGTAAAGATTTAGGTTTTAATTTTCAGTTTCCTAAAGTAACTAATAAATATTTTACGCTTGAACAAGCTATCGGAGATTTGAAAAAAAATGCTGTTCCAGCGTTAGTAAAAAATAAAACGAATTATGATACTAATGTTCCTAATCATGAATATTTTACCGGCGGGTTTTCTACGATTTTTATGAGCCGTAATCGTGTCCGTCAGTGGAATGAAGTAGGTTTTACGGTTCAAGCAACCGGCAGACAAGCGCAATTACATCCGCAAGCTCCTAAAATGGTTTTTATTGAAAAAGACAAATTTGAATTCGTCAAGGGAAAAGAACACTTATATAGACGAATGACGATACGTGAATGCGCGCGTTTACAGACTTTTCCGGACAATTTTATTTTTTATTATAAAGATCTGGAAGATGGTTACAAAATGGTAGGAAATGCTGTTCCTGTTACCATTGCGAAAATTATTGCTGTTGCTATAAAAAAACAAATAGAAAATTCTATCAGTGTCGGTAAGAATGATATAATTGAAAAAAGGCTTGTATCATAAAAAGTTATTTTCTTTAATCGGATATTAATTTTTTTATTCAATCACTCTCAATAATAATCACCACAAATTCAGGCGGGTTAAAAATTCTGGGCAGGAAGAAGTTGATGGAGAGTCCTCTGCTTATTATGTGCGTGAGTTCGTCGTGTTTATAAAGTCCTCCTGCGTATTTTGGGAAAAGTCCCTGCTGCGGCGCGTATAGTCCGTTTATTAGATTTGGAATGATAACCTGCCCTCCGTGAGTATGACCGGACAGCACAAGATTAAAAGAAAATTGCTTGTATAATTCAATTAATTCGGGTCTGTGCGCCAGTAAAATTTTATATACATGAACTCCATCCAGTTCTCTGAACTTATTTTCCATTACTTCTTTTTGATTATAATAAGGCGTTTCATATAATCTTTTATAAGGATCTTCAATGCCTGCAAGTATTATCTCATTTTTATTTATTTCAAGTTTTACATAGGTATCAGATAAAATGTGCACGCCGAAGGATTCCAGCTCCTCGCGGATAAATTCTATTTCCTTTGTCATATACTCATGATTGCCGGTAACATAATAAATCGGCGCAATATTGTTTATTCCGGATAAAAGCATACGGGTTCCTTCAATTGTAGAAATATTATCAATGATATCGCCGATTAAAAGAATTATATCAGGCACCGCTTCCTTAACTAATTTAATCAGCTTTTCCTGATTTGCGCCGTGTTTTGTATTGTGTAAGTCGGTAATTAAAACGAGCTTAATGCCGCTTTGTTTTTCAAATAAAGGAGTTTGCAAACTATACGTTTGCGTAGCTATGCCGGTACATGAGATAAACAGTATTAAAGAAATTGTTAATATTAAAAATAATCGCTTCACTAGCGAAGCATACCTCCAATGGAGGATCTCACGGCTTGAGCCCGGGTAAGTCCCACTCAGGCGGAATTTTCACAGGCGTCCCTTTTGAATCGACAAATACCCATGTGACTTTTGCGTGGATTATTACGTCTTCTCCGCGCTTGATTTCCTGTTCCAGAGTGCCGCTGACAGCTCCTTTTTTTACAGGTCTTGTTTTTATTACAAGTACATCGTCCGTGAAAGCCGGTTTTTTATATTCGACTTCTATCTTGGAAATATAGGTTCCAAAACCAGAATTAAACGCTTTATCATAATTGAAACCAATATCCTTTAAAAATTCATAACGCGCGAATTCCAGATAGTTCAGGTAATTCGCGTGATTTACGTGGTTGTAGCTGTCGCACTCGTATGTGCGAACCATCAACGTACATTGTGTTTCCATGAAATTATTATACATGATATAATTAAATATGTTCAATTATTGTCCGTCCTGCGCGTCGAAAAAAATCACTTTTAAAGAAGGCAAGGTGTTTAGATGCCCGGATTGCGGTTTTATTTATTATCACAATATAGCCGCCGCGACGGGGTGTATTATCAGCGTACCGGAGGACGGGGGCGAAAAATTACTTTTTCTAGTCCGCGGCAAGGAGCCTGCTGTCGGAAAACTTGATCTTCCGGGCGGTTTCGTAGACATAGGCGAAGGGGTTTTTGACGGCTTGTACCGTGAATTGCAGGAGGAGATCGGCTGGACGCCGCCTCAGCCGCCTCAGATGTTTGCCTCCTTTTCAAATGTTTACGAATACAAAGACATTAAATACAACACCTGCGATATGTACTTTTCCGTTAAGGTTCCCAATCTAAGGCTTGAGGATCTCAATCTGGAAAAAGCCGAAGTCAGTTCAGCCATTCTCCTGAAACCCGATGAAATCGACTTTACACGGTTTGCCTTTCCTTCCACTATTAAAGCTGTTAAGGAATATTTATTAATACATTGTTAATTTGGTTCTTCCCTTCTTGACTAAAATTGATTTTCTCACCACATTATACCCATGTACCGAAGTCACTCCGCCACGAACATTCCCATGCCCGGCGATTATCGCAAGGCAGCCGAACGGCTGTTTCCGAAGGATGGCTTTTCCAAGGGACAAAAGCCGGATATAAAAGCGGCAGGCGAATTTTCCAAGGTTCTCGGGATTGACATCGAATATCAGCGCATTCTTGCGTTGGATAAAAAAAGCGGCGAGATGAAAGTATTTTTGGAGCAGTTTCAAAACAATCTGGATTTATTAATCAAAAAGACATGGGTAGAGAAGTCAGACGAAAACAGGAAAGGAAGGCTTCAGGATGATATTCCCGCTTTAATGAAGAAAATCGAGCAGACGGATTATATAAAAGCTATAAATGAGTTCAGCGATATTTTAGATGAATTGTCCCACCTTTTTTTCGGCGCTCAAAGCGAGAAAGAAGATTTTACCGATTATACTTTTCGTATTGACGCGCAGATGGGGCTTTTTTGGTGGTACGCAGGTAAGCTTGATATATTGATTGAATCGTACAGCAAAGAAACAGAAAAAGGCGAAAAAGTTTTTTGGGCGATATTACTTCTTGGTCTCTGCTATCTTACCAATTTTTAGGGAGACAATATGACAGATAATAACAGCTCAGATTTTATCAGCGAATTTATAAAAGGAGATATAGCTAATAATCGTTTCAATTATGTTCACACACGTTTCCCGCCTGAGCCCAACGGCTGGCTGCATATCGGTCACTGCAAGGCGTTTTATATCGACTTCAGCATGGCAGAGCGTTTCGGCGGAAAGTGCAACCTTCGCTTTGACGATACCAACCCGGAGAAAGAAGATATCTCTTATGTCGAAGCAATTAAACGTGACATCAAATGGATGGGCTACGATTGGGAAGACCGCGAATTTTACGCTTCGGACTACTACGAATATTTGTACGACCTCGCTGTAAAGATTATCAAAAAAGGAAATGCCTATGTTGACGATCTTAGCGACACCGAAATGAGCGAATACCGCGGCACCGCTGTGGTCGATAAAAACAATATAACGATAACTCCTCCGGGAAAAAACAGCCCTTACAGGGATCGTTCCATCGAAGAAAATCTTGATCTATTCGCGAAAATGCGCGCAGGCGGATTTGCGGACGGCGCGAAAACGCTTCGCGCTAAAATCGATATGACGCACCCCAACTTGATAATGCGCGATCCTGTAATGTACCGGATACGCCGCGAGCATCATTACCGAACAGGCGATGCGTGGTGCATTTATCCAATGTACGATTTCCAGCATCCGCTTTCCGACGCGAAAGAGGGTATTACCCATTCCTTGTGTTCACTGGAATACGAGATACATCGTCCGCTTTACGATTGGTTTATCCGCGAAGCGGAAGTTTTCCCCTCGCGTCAGATTGAGTTTGCGCGCCTTAACCTCACCTACACCGTAATGAGCAAACGCTGGCTGTTAAAACTCGTGCAGGATAAAAAAGTTTCAGGCTGGGATGATCCGCGTATGCCCACAATTGCGGGGCTTCGCAGGAGAGGTTACACACCCGAAGCAATCCGCAGTTTTGTTTCACAAATCGGCATTGCGAAAACAGACAGCATGGTAGACATCGCGTTTTTGGAATACTGCCTTCGCGAAGATTTAAATAAAAGGGCTTTGCGCGTGATGGCAGTTCTGCGCCCTCTCAAATTAATTATCGAAAACTACTCGCAATCTGAAACTGAAGAATTGGAAGCAGTAAATAACCCCGAAGATGAAAGCGCAGGAAAGCGCAAAGTTCCGTTCTCCGGCGAATTGTGGATAGAGCGCGAGGATTTTGAAGAAGTTCCTCCGCCGAAATATTTCCGTCTTTTCCCCGGCAATTCCGTGCGTTTGCGTTACGCCTACATCATCACCTGCACAGGTTTTGATAAAGACAGCGAAGGAAATATAACCGCAATCCGCTGCACCTACGATCCCGAAACAAGGGGAGGTAACGCTCCCGACAACAAAAAAGTAAAAGGCACAATTCATTGGGTAAGCGCAGCGCATTCAGTTCCAATCGAAGCGCGAATTTACGACAACCTGTTTAATGTTGAACGCCCAATGGAAATCACTCCTCGCGCAGACGGCTCCGCAGGCGAGTTCACCGACAACCTTAACCCCAATTCGCTTGAAATAATCGAAAACGCATTGGGCGAACCAGCCGTGGCAAACGCCGCTGTGGGACAGGTTTTCCAGTTTGAGCGATTAGGTTACTTCGCCCGTGACCCCGATTCCGGTAAAGACGCAAGACCAGTGTTTAACAAAACCGTAGGCTTGCGCGATACTTGGGGAAAAATAATTAAGAAAAACTGATTTATAATTTACTCTCTGCGTCTTCGCGAAAAAAAGCCTGATCACTTTATGTAATCAGGCTTACAAACTTTGAATCTGTTTTAATGGCGCTTACTCAACCTTGAATTTGACAACTTCTGTCATCAACAGCCCAATCTTTTCCTTATTGGTAACTGTCAATTCATTAACCCGGTGTACAGCGATATTGATTTGATCCGCTCCCGTTGCCATTTCGTTCATGCCGCCCGTAATCTCCTGAGTGATAATTTCGAGGTTTTTGCCTTCTGTAATTACTTCTCTGGAGCCGTTGCGCATTTCACCTGAGCCATGCTTTACGTCACGGGTAATGCCGTTCAAGTTTCCGATAGCTTCAAGAATCTGCTTGCTTCCTTGTCCCTGTTCTTCCATCGCGTTGCGGATGTTTTCTTCTTGATCCGATACCGTTTTAATATGCTTGTCGATCGTTTCAAATTTTTCAAGAACACTTTCTGTTGACTGGGTGATCTTGTCGATTGACTCTTTTATTTTCTTTAATACCGTGCTGATTGTCTTTGACTGCTCGGACGAACTTTCCGCGAGCTTTCTTATTTCGTCGGCGACAACCGCGAAACCCTTTCCGGCTTCGCCTGCGTGAGCGGCTTCGATAGCGGCGTTCATCGAGAGCAGGTTGGTCTGGCTCGCGATGTTTTCCATAACCGAGTTAATTTCTAAAAGACCTTCGGATTCACGCGCGATTTCCTGAATGTCCTGCGCTACATCCTGCAAGCCTGTGCGTCCCACTTCGGAAGCTGATTCAAGCTGGTTCACATTTTCCATGTTCTTGATAAGCGTCTGGGTTACAGACTGAATATTTGCGAGCATCTGTTCGATAGCGGACGATGATTGCGCAACCGCGGTTGTCTGCTTTTCAACCTGCTCGTTCAGCTTGGTGATGTTGACTGTTATCTGTTCCATTGTAGCGTTTGTTTCGGAAACGCTGGCGCTCTGATTGATGGCGCGTCCCTTAATGCTCTGAATGTTTGCGTTAATCTCGTTAACCGCTGCGGCAGTCTCGTTCATGTTAGACGAAAGTTCCGTGCCGATTTCAGACAATTCCGCAGATTCAGTTTTGATTGTTCCGATAAGGCCTTTAATATTGTCTAGGGTTACGTTAAGCGCTCTGGATATATTGCCGATTTCATCATTGGTCTTTGCTTCAAGAGTATGAGTAAAGTCGCCTTTACCGATGAATTCAAATACGCCTTCCATTGTTTTTAGAGGAGCCGTAATGGATTGCGCTATAACTAAAATAATAACCGTTATAATGCCAAGAATAACAACGCTGAGTATTATTAAAACCATTGTCATGCGGTTTACAGAAGCCATTACAGTGCTTAACGGTATAATGGAAACGGCAGACCATGCCGTTCCTGTTTTTCCCAATTCAAAAGGTTCAATTACAAGCATCATTTTTGAGCCTGTGTCACCTTGAACCACATGAATAAATTGTTTGCTGTTGGTTATCGCGTCCATCATGTCATTGAGAGCGTCGCCTACCATGTCTTTCTCTGTATCACGGGCGTTTCTCCCAAGCCTGTTTTTGTCAGGGTGACCGACGATATAACCTGTATTCGAAAATATGCTGGAGAAGCCGTCTCCAAAAGGTTTAATTTTTTCTACCATTTCGTTTACTTGCGTCAAGTCAATGTCTATTCCAATAGCGCCTATTACTTGTTCCCCTCGGGTAATCGGAAATGTGGCGCTTGTAATCATTATCC
>Ga0209755_10000976_pt1 | contig 48012 bp, 42 predicted proteins | sample TergutCo191P1_FD_187301 | JGI IMG/M metagenome (GOLD analysis project Ga0209755, IMG submission 187301) | Cornitermes sp. P1 segment gut microbial communities from Petit-Saut dam, French Guiana - Co191P1 (SPAdes) (version 2) | ecosystem: Host-associated > Arthropoda: Insects > Digestive system...
TATTTTATCCTAGAGCATTAATTGTCTATTCATTGGTCATGGCTTGGCAGGCGATCCACACCGAGGTCGCCGGTGAGGCTTTGCGCTCACATCTTCGTAATTAGTTTACTGGGTATTTACATTAAAATAATCGTTACATTATTGTCATTTTTATGTGAATACCCAGTAAACAATCTGAAAGGAGCGGCGCAAGCCGGTATGGGAAAATATTTTCCGAAATTCACTGCGAAGGAGACCTGCGATTGAAACAACAACCCTTAGCTCGGAAAAATACCGGCATTAAAATACACAAGTCTTTCTTTGTTTACGCTCTGCTTTCGTATCATTTTAGTGCCACTGCTTTAGCTGTGAGTAGGCTCCGTAGCATCGAACCTTCGGTTCGCGATTCCTTCGGAGTTTTCCCATACCGGCTTGCGCCGTTCCTTTTAGAATAAGGATATGGTACTCACATTAAAGAGAAAGTGAATAATTGATTAAGTTCCGTCATGTAAATACCCAGGTAAATAAATATCAATCTCCGTAGACTTCCAGTTCCGCCGCCTGGCCGTTGGCTGCCCCGGAATTTGAAGTAAAAACAAGTTGAATATAACGAGTTGTTGTGTCAAGCAGAATTGCGGCTGAATTTGCGTTTAAATCAGGGTCAAAAACATAGTCAGCTTCCCTTACCGCGGTTATCCAATTCCCGCCGTCGCCGCTGATCTTTACTTCAATCCGCTGCGTTCTTGCGCTCCACATTCTGTGAGGATTTAATTTTATAACCAGGGTTTTAACTTTTGTCATTTCCTGTAAATCAACCTGAAGGGTTCCAGGCAGCGCGCGAGCGCCGCCTTCCCAGTAAGTGGCGGTGTTTCCGTCAACTGCTCTGTTGGCGATGTATACATCAATAAAACTGGAAGCGGTTACAGGTTTTCTCAGCGCGAGGTTCGGACGGCCTTGCGGGTCATACGCTTCAATAATTGGAGCAGCCGCGCCCGAAGGATCTAAAAGGAGGGGCTTTACGGAAAGATCGTAGTTAAAAGCGGCGTTCTGCATCGAGCTCCTTGCTTCGGCGGCTTTACCTTCAAAAATCAAATCATAAATCTCTGCTGCCCGCTGTTTTTGCCTGTCGGTAGAGCTCTCGCCTGCCTGAATTTTATAAAGTTCGATTGGAATCCGCAAATCAGAGTAATTAAACTGGAAAGCGCTTTCCCATTTTTTTCTTTTGTCCTGAGTAAACTCAAGGTCAGCGTACCCTCTTTCAATAGTCGGCTCAATTACGGTTCCTTCGCCGTAATCATTCCACGTCTGTATCTGGATAATGTCCGCGCGCGCTCTTTCAGCGGCGGCCCATGTAAGTTTGTATGTCTCTCCCCTGTTGTAATCAAGGTAGCCGTAACTTGTCTTTCCCGCCTGAGCGTAAATGTCATGGAAAGCCGGAAATACAGTCCCGACAACAAAAGGTCTGTTCGTCTGTCTTGAATAGAAATTGTTAAGGTCATCAACAAGCCTGCCTATTGTCAGTCTTCCGTTTACAGAAAGGCCCATGGGGCTCCAGTTCATGCTGGCGTCCGCCCACGAAGCATGGCCGGTAAGCTCAACAAAGAACGGCTTTGGATCGACATCAGCCCAGATTGCCTCCCAGTCGGACTGCCGCGAAAACTGCTGCGGTCCGAAACATAAAACTAAAGGACGCCCGTCGACTTTAACGTAGGCGCTGTCTTTAAACCAGTTATCCGCCATCCAGTTAAAGGTTTCTTTAGCGGTAACAAGAGCCTGATCGCGCGTGATAATGCCGAACTCTATCAAATGGCCAATGCTTTGATCTTCATAGCAGATCGCGTATTTCATTCCGCGCTTTTTAATCATTTCGATCATCGCTAGAGTGGCTTCATGGATTGGTTTATAATCGATGCCTTCGGTAATACCGTACCAGTCGAAGATTACTCCGTCTATGCCTGACATTTTCATAAGCGCGAGCTGGTAATCAAGCACCAGCATATCGCCTGAATCGTAATTGCCGGTTAAAGGGTAATAATGAGAAGCGATGTTCGCTCTGCCGTCGTCAAGAATCTGAACAGGATCGAATTTCGCGCTTCCCTCTGTCCAATGGAAACCGTATTTCTGAAACCACGGCATATAATGCGCAAGGACAAGAGGCTGTTCTTCCTGTCTTAAAGACGGTTCGTTTATTCTTAAATCAGCGTAGGCATTATCAAAAAGCTGCTGTATCTCGTCAGCTTCAGCCGGACGCTCTCTGGTCGCGCAGGAATTAATTAATAGAACCATTAAAAAAATAATGCCAAATTTAACAAACTGATTTTTCATATATTCCTCCAAAATTACTGCCGGCGTTTTGTTTTACGTTAAACTGAAATTCTACTATATTCTTATACATAAAATACTGTCAACAGATAAACAGGAGTTTACTGAGTTTGTTCCAAAAACGCTGACCTTTGGTTCGAAAGATTGGAACAGCTTCTATTTACTTATCTTTAATTTCCTGACTGATCCGCGCTCGATAAGGCTTAAAGGCATAGTTGTATTCCGCGGGAGGTTTTCATTACCCTCAAGAAAATCAGCCATAATTCCGGCGGCGAGCGAGCCTTTTTCTTTTGCGTCCTGGCGAATAGTTGTAAGCTGCGGAGATGTAAGCTGGCTATAAAAGAAATCATCAAACCCGATGATTGAAATATCGCCGGGAACTTTGCTTCCTGCCTGAACAAGACCTGTCAGAATGCCTGCCGCAAGAATATCCGCGGTAGCGAATACAGCGCTGATATCTTTCCGTTTGCTTAAGACATGACCCAAAGCGATTCCTTCGTCCAGCGTGATTTCCTGCTGATAAATATTACCCGCGGAAAACGGGATATTATATTTTTTTAAAGCCGCTTTGTATCCTTTCAGCCTTTCTTCAACAACGCCGTGACGGTGAAGCGGAGGAGAAGCGAAAACGATATTTTTATGCCCCTTTTCGATAAGGTATTGAACCGCCATAAAACCGCCGCCGCGATCATCAAGGCCGATGTTGAAGATACGGTCGTTTTTAATATAACTGTCCAGAAGAACGATTGGTTTGTCAGTTTCAAGAAGGCGGGCAAAAAAGCTGTCGTCAAAAAGACCTGTTAAAATTACGCCGTCAAAGTTCCAGTTGTTAAAAAGCGAATACAGCTCGTCTTCATCCGCGACGGTGCGCACCATCATATAATACCCGCGTTCCTGAAGCGTTTTTTCAATTCCGCCAAGAACAGCGCTGTGAAAGGGATCCTGAAAAAAGCTGATTGACTGCGACCGGATAAGATGATTTATTACCCCGATAATCCTTGAAGATTTATTTACAAGAGCGCGCGCGGATAAATTGGGAGTATAATGATTTTCGCGGATAATAGCGTTGATTCGATCAACTGTATCCTGCGCTACCCGGCTGTTGCGGCTGTGTATCACATTTGACACAGTTGTCACGCTGACTCCGGCCTCACGGGCAATATCTTTAATGGTCGGCATAATTTTATACTACATGTCCGCTAAATAACGCCGCATTATTTCAATCACCTCTTTTAAGTCCAGCGGCTTTCCTATATGAGCGTTCATTCCGGCGTTAAGGCATTTCTCAATATCTTCTTTAAAAACATTCGCGGTCATGGCTACTATCGGAATATTCTGACCCCTGTTCCTTTGAGCTTTACCTTTGGTGAAGCCAGCGGAATTGGCCGTTCTTAAACTGGATTCAATCTGCAATTCATGATTGCGAATTTCACGCGTAGCCTCAAGTCCGTCCATCTGCGGCATCTGCATATCCATAAAAATTAAATCGTACTTATCATGAGCGGCCTTGAACATTTTAACAGCATCCGCGCCGTTAATGGCGCAGTCTATTTCAATTTCCAGCGGCTCAAGAAGAGAAAGCAGTATCTCGCGGTTTATCTCGACATCTTCAGCTAACAGAAGGCGCTTTCCTTTGAACTTTATTTGATCTGTATGGAAGCCTGCCGGTCTGGGCGGTTCAGAAGGTTCAGGTATATCGTCTTTATGCAGTAATTTTATGGTAAAGATAAAAGACGATCCCCTGCCAAGTTCGGATTCAACCCAGATGCACCCGTCCATTAACTCAATTATCCGTTTACAAATAGCAAGCCCAAGCCCCGTTCCGCCGAACTTGCGGGAAGTGTTTGTCTCTGCCTGTTCAAACGGAGAGAATATCCGCTCATGATGTTCACGGCTGATTCCGATTCCTGAGTCTTTCACTTCAACTCTGATGGTGCAAACCCCGTTATATTCGCCTGCAAGGCGCGTTTTTAATTTGATTGAGCCGTACTCAGGCGTAAATTTTACAGCGTTAGTAAGCAGATTTACGATCACCTGCGTAAGCCGCTGTTCATCGCCTGTCAGTAACTGCGGAATATTGGAATCTACAAATAGTTTGAAATTTTGCTTTTTTTCTTCCATGCGGAAACCGGTTACATTTATGGCTTTTTGAATCATATTTTCAAAATTAAAATCCGATACAGATAAATCAAATTTCCCCGCCTCTATCTTTGACATATCAAGAACGTCGTTTATTACAATAAGGAGATGATTCGACGCGCCTTCGATTTTATCAAACGCGTAATCTTTTTTTTCTATGTTCTCCGCCGCTTTGCCGATCTGCGTCATGCCGATAATCGCGTTCATAGGCGTGCGCATTTCATGGCTCATATTGGAAAGAAAATCGCTTTTTGCGCGGTTTGCTGTCTGCGCTCCGACAAGCGCAGTTTCCAGCTGAGTAGCGGTTGAACGGATTCTCATTGTCAGATCATTGCGCAGCATCGCCTGCGCAATTAAGAGACTTCCTGAGCGCAAAATTGTTTCTTCATTTTCGGAAAATATCCGCTCGTTATGGCAGTCGTCAAATCCGACAAAACCCCAGAACCGGTCGCGCATAAAAACAGGCACAACAAGAATGGAGAGTATTCCCTGCGGCGACAGCTGCGCCTGCGCGTCCGCGTCCATGTTGCGTATAAGGCCGTTAATGCAATGGCCGCTGGAAAGTTTTTCTTCCCAGCCGGGCATATTGTCGGCGTAAGAAATATTAATCGTGTACTCGCTGTCCTGCTGAGGCTCGGCGCCTTCTGACCACTCGTACAACTGCGTCGCGAATAATTTTCCTTTTACGGTATTGTTTCTCCATATATAAACGCGGTCGGCGTTTACAGCATCGCCCAGCATTCCCATGCTGCGAATAAGAGCGCTGTCAAATTCGTCAACATCCACCTGAAGCAAAGCAGACGTAGCGTTATTGACTGTATTTAAAAGACTGTCGCGCTGGCTTTGCTCTTCGTTGATTTTAACTGTCTGCTCATTTCTGATAATTGCGCTGACTATCATCAAACATACGGAATGAAGAACGGTTATTTCATCCTCGGCGAGAAGACGCTCATTACGGCAGTCATCAAAACTAATATATCCCCAAAAAAAATCATGCAAATAAACAGGTATGGCGAAAATTGATTTAATACCGTGGTTTATCAGGTGGTTCCTTTCTTTATCCGCGAGATCGCCTATAAGGCAGTTTATATTTTCGCCGTTAAGGAATTTGGCTTCCCACTGTGGAATGTCGCTGTATGAATAAACAGTATTCTCATCTATTACTTTTGTATAACGTCCTTTATTGTTCTTCCATTCAAAACGCATTAAAAAAAGAGATTCGTCATCAATTATTTTATTCTGCCATACATAACAGTGATCAAAATTAAAGCTGTTAGCGATAATACTCATGCCTTCCAGAAGCGATTTTTTAAAAGTTTTTTCATCCATTGCCGCAAGCAGAATCTGCGCGGTAGCGTTTACCATGTGAAAAAGCCGCATCTGTCTTTCCGCTCCAGGCGCTTCCTGCGGAGATGCATTTTTTTCTGTATTATTAACGCTGTTATTCTGCATTTTATTAACGCTGCACCCTGCCTGAGGCGTTTCCGGCCGCAAGTTTTTTAACTTCATCAGCGCTGACAAAATTAAAGTCGCCTTCTATTGTGTGCTTTAAGCAGGAAGCCGCGGCCGCGAACTCAAGCCCTTCCTGCTCCCCCATTCCCTGAAGAGAAGCGTAAATAAGCCCCGCGCCGAAGCTGTCTCCGCCGCCGACCCTGTCTACAATATGAACCGCGTATTTCTTTGAAAAATAAAAATCATTTCCAGCGTTTCCCTGCTTCGCTGCGCACAGCATCGCGCCCCAGTTATTATCGTCAGCTGAAAATGATTCACGCAGCGTTATCGCCGTTTTTGTAAAGCCGAATTTTTTTATTAAAGCCGCGGCAACTTCTTTATAGCCGTCATGGCTGATTTTTCCTGATGTCACATCGCTGCCTGACGCCTTAATTCCGAAAACATCGGACGCGTCTTCTTCGTTTGCGATGCAGATATCGACATATTCCATAAGAGCGCTCATTACTTTACCGGCTTTTTCGCGCGGCCATAAGCTGGCGCGGTAATTTAAATCGCAGGATACTGTAAGGCCTTTTGACTTTGCGGCCTTGCACGCGGACAAGCAGATTGCCGCCGCGCTGTCTGAAAGAGCGGGAGTAATTCCTGTAAAATGAAACCACGCGCTGCCTGAAAAAATTTTATCCCAGTCAAAATCAACCTCAGCCGCGCAGGCAACCGCCGAATGAGCGCGGTCATAAATCACTTTAGACGGCCTTTGAGAAGCGCCTTTTTCTAAAAAATAAATCCCTACCCTCTCTCCGCCGCGCACTATAAGGGATGTATCAACTCCGAATTCCCTCAATTTGTTGACCGCCGCCTGTCCTATTTCATGTTTCGGGAGTTTGGTTACAAAAGCGGCGTCAGCGCCGAAACCGGCGAGCGAGACCGCGACATTCGCTTCCCCGCCGCCGTAAGTCGCGCCGTAAGAGACGGCCTGAACAAAGCGGGAATAACCTTGCGGTGCCAGCCTCAGCATGATTTCGCCGAATGTAATAACTCTCATAAAAACTCCGAATATATGAGCTTTTCTCAAAACCCGGTCATTTTTGAAAGAAGCTCCTATTATAATCTTATTATAAATTTATATTTATAGCAAATTATTTAATCCCTATTCCCCATATAATACACAATGGGTATACTTGCGGTATGAGTAGAAGCATTAATTACAAAAAAATAAAAGGACTTGCGGTTGATCTTGACGGAACAACATTGCTGCCGAACGGTATTCTTGGAGAAAGAACAAGAGACTGTTTAAGAAAATTAATTTCAAAGGAAATGCAGATAATTATTTCTACGGGAAGGGCGATTGAATCATCGGAAAAATACCGCAGCGCAGTGGGCGCGCAGGGGCCGATGGTATTTTTTAACGGAGCGGAAATAGCGGATGTCCCGTCCGGAAAAATATTATATACAAATTTAATAGGGATGGATGTTGTGGATTACGGAACCGATATTGCCCGCGATATGAACATCCATTATCAGGTTTATCTGCCTGCCGGGATTTCACCGGAGACAGGAAAAGAAGATCCGCAGAAAAAATGGGAATCGCTTCTAATCGATAAATATGATCCCGAAGCGGATATTTATTACAAACACACAGGAATATCGCCTGTAATAAAAGATTTAAAAACGGTAGCGGCGTTTCCAATTAAAGGCTGCATTAAGGGTATGTTTATCGCCGACCCTTCGTATCATGATGAAATCAGACGCAGGTTAAAAGATCGTTTCGGCGGTAAAATCAATGTAACAAAAAGTTTTCCTACATTTCTTGAGATTTTGAACACAGGCGTTTCAAAAGGCGAAGGGTTACAAATCGCCATGCGGCACAGAGGACTTAAACCGGAAGAAGTGATTGCTTTCGGCGATGAGGAAAATGATCTTTCGATGTTTCCCGCCGCCGGTTTCGCGTGCGCTCCTGCGAACGCGGGTGATAAAATAAAAAACGCCGCTGATTTTATCTACGGCCCAAATACCGAAGAAGGTCTGGCTGAATATCTTGAAAAAGTCTTTCTGTAAAAGAGAGGAACCATGAGTAATTTTACGCTGCCAGGCGAAGCCGGATATGAAGCGCTGACATTAGAACTTGCAAAACGCTGGGGAGCTGACGTTATCCGCGACAGCGACGGCACAACGCTTTCAAACGAAATACTCGAATCGGGATACGATATTTACTCGACAATATGCCCGATACGCGAACATAACGAATGGATTAAAGATCACCCGCACACCCGCCAGCAGACTTTTTTGTGCACATCACCTAAAACCGCGTCCGGCGTAAGTCTGACATTTTTTCTTATGGATGACTTTTTTAAAGAGCAGTTTCAAATTAACGATACTGCGGAAGCGTTAAAATATTGGCAGGTTTACGACAGAACAGATGATGTTCCACTCCCGCGAAGCAAATGGCGGTATAACGCGGCTGACGGTTCTGTTACGGCGGATACCGATCCATGGCGGCAATACACTGTCAGTTTTCTTGCGTGGCGCGTTTGGGAAGAAATTTCCATGTACAACCATGTTACAAACAACTGGAACAAAGAACATCTGATGCAGTTAAATCCGTATTATCCTGAAGCGCGTTCTTACTTAAAACAATACATGAAAAAATGGTGCGAAGAGCGTCCAAAGACTTCTGTCGTCAGGTTCACTTCTCTTTTTTATAACTTTGTCTGGATCTGGGGATCAGACACGCGCAACCGCCATTTATTTACAGACTGGGCAAGTTATGATTTTACCGTAAGCCCTGCCGCTCTTGACGATTTTAAAAAAGAAAACGGGTACGCTCTGACAGCCGAGGATTTTGTACGGCAGGGAAAATACAACGCGACGCACCGCGTTCCATCAGCGAAAAAACGCGAATGGATGGATTTCATCTCGCGGTTTGTTCTTGAAGCGTCGCGGGAATTAATTGATATTGTACACGCCGCCGGTAAAAAAGCGTATGTGTTTTACGACGACTGCTGGGTCGGAATGGAACCGTACAACGGCAATTTTGAAAAGTACGGATTTGACGGTATTATAAAATGCGTGTTTTCAGGTTATGAAGTGCGGTTGTGCGCGAATGTCCCCACGAAAACGCACGAAATCCGTTTTCATCCGTATCTGTTTCCGGTCGGGCTTGGCGGCGCGCCGACATTTTCACAAGGCGGTAAACCAGGTGATGACGCGCGCCGTTACTGGATAAGCGCAAGGCGCGCCCTCCTTCGGCAGAAAATCGAAAGGTGCGGACTTGGCGGCTACCTTCACCTTGTAAAAGATTATCCCGATTTTCTAGAAGCGATGGATGATATACTTTCGGAATTCCAGCAAATAAGCGCTTTGCATGACACAGGCGCGCCTTATATATTAAAGCCGAAAATCGCAATCCTGCACGCGTGGGGATCCCTGCGGTCGTGGACATTATCCGGCCATTTTCATGAAACTGACCGTCACACATTGATCCATGTTCTTGAGAGTTTGTCCGGTCTTCCCTTCGATGTAAAGTTTATCTCTTTTGATGATGTAAAAGATTACTACCTTTCAAATTTTGATGTGATAATTTCCGCAGGAGAAGCAGGCGACGCATGGAGCGGCGGCGTTTACTGGAAAGACCCGCTTCTTGTAAGTAAATTAACAGAATGGACGCATAACGGCGGCGTATTTATCGGAATAGGAGAGCCGTCCGCTGTTGACGGATATAACACATTTTTACGCATGGCTCATGTACTTGGCGCGGATATCGATAAAGGAGAGCGCGCTTGCCACGGCAAATGGTCATTTGATGTAAAAAGAATTGAAGGACTTATACCCGAAGGCGCGCAAATACAAGCAAAGGAAGGAGTCTTTTTAACAGACGGAAAAGCGAGGGTTTTTGAAGCGAAAAACAATTTGCCCTTACTGACAATAAATGAATTCGGCAAGGGAAAAGGCGTATACATCGCCTGTTTTTCTGTAAATCATCCAACGACAAAACTATTACAAAATTTGATACTCTATACATCAACGGGCAGCCTTGAAGCTGAAGGCATAACAAATGACCCATACACAGAATGTGCGGTTTACCCAGATGCGGGAAAAATTGTCATCGCCAACAACAGCGCCAAAATCCGCACAGCATCATGCCTCTGGAAAGGCAGGCGGTATAGCGCGGAAATAGAACCCGGCAGAATTAAAATATTGGATTAATTATAAGCAGTTAAATGAGGTTATTTTAAAATTTAACACTGGACAATTTTTTCAAAAATCGATATCATATTGCATTATGATATTCCCCTTAAGAGAACTCATCGAATACGGTGATAATATGTACGAGATAACGACCGCAGCCTCAAGAAGAGCTTATCAGCTTTCTTCCGTTCTGGAAAAAGATGAAAAAGATGATTACGACGGTAAAATGGTCGCTCTCGCGGCCCTTCAGGTATTTACAAAGGAAGTCCAGTTCCGTATGGTAGCCGAATAGACAGGTTGGAAGCTGACCTGATTCCTGTTTTAATTATATTTGGCCCTACAGCGTCCGGAAAAACAAACCTGCTTTTGGAACTTTTTAATTCCAGGCAAAAGGCAGAGGTGATATCCGCCGATTCAATGCAGGTTTACCGCGGCATGGACATTGGAACCGCCAAGCCTTCTTTAAAAGAGAGAGAAAAGCTTCCTCATCATTTAATTGATATCCGCGATCCTTCACAGCAATTCAACGCTGGGGATTTTGTCCGTCTGGCTGATACTGCCTGCATGGAAATTGCGCAGCGCGGAAAGCTTCCTGTTATTTCAGGCGGAACAGGTTTCTATTTAAAAAATTTTATTTTAGGGTTAAGCGAAGCGCCTCCTTCCAATACGATAATCCGCGAACAATTAAAGATTGAATTAAAAGAAAAAGGAATAAGCCTTCTTATGGATGAACTTAACGCCTGCGATCCTGTAAGCGCTAAGCGTATCCATATTAACGACGAATACCGCCTCCTGCGCGCTCTTGAAGTATACCGCTTTTGCGGTGAACCTTTATCATCATTTGAAATTAATTCCCAAAAAAAACGAAACTATTATAGTTTTTACATCATCGGGCTTTCCCGCACAAGAGAAGAGCTTTACCGCAGAATTAATCTGCGGTGCGATGAAATGTTTCACAACGGGCTTGCGGAAGAAGTGCGCTCTCTTTTTAAAGAGGGATACACGCCGGATGATCCTGGGCTTCGCGCCATCGGCTACAGGGAATTTTTTATCAAAGACGATGAAACAGACAAATGGCGGCTTTCGGCGGATATTGACGGAGTAAAAGCCCTTATCGCGCAGAACAGCCGACGTTACGCGAAACGCCAGATAACTTTTTTTTCAGGCATCCCCGGTGTGCGGTGGATCGAAGCTGACGGCAATGAGACAATGAATCAAATAAGAGATATCCTAAATAATAAATCAGGCATCTCGGCATAAAACATAATTTATGTTAATGTAACAGCAGGAAAAACATGACTGACAACAGCAAAGAAAGAAAGCGTCCTGCTTTCATTGATAACATCTACCGTCCGGACGCGAAAGTCGGGCGATTTTTAAGCGTTCTTATCCTTTTCGGCATTGCCGTCGGTTTAAAACAGGGAGTTCAGAATAATTACCTGTCGGATATACTGTATGTAGGCCCGAATGAGCGGGGAATAATTGACGCTTTCAGGGAACTGCCCGGCCTTTTATTGATTTTTATTTTAGCGCTGATGTACCGGTTTACAGACAGCAGGGTTTTTAAAATCGGCACCGCCCTTATGGCCGGGGGAATAGCGGGTCTTTTTATCACAGCAAGCAGCGAAATGCTTTTAATAAAAGTTCTTGTTGTCATTTTCATGGTGATTTTCAGCGCCGGAGAGCATATTATCATGCCGGTGCGCAGCACAATCGCGATGGAACTCGCGAAACGTGAAAAAACCGGATCGTCTTTGGGAATTACAACATCAATTAATCAGGTCGGCACAATAGCGGGGCTTTTACTTGTAACCGGAATTTTTATCATATTGGAAAAAAAAGGTTTTTCAAGAATTGATTTAACCGGATACCGGATTGTCCTTGGCATGGCGGCAGGGTTGATGACGTCGGCGGCATTGGTAGCGTCAGCGTTACAGGAAACTACATTAAAAGCTCCCAGGCAGCGTCTTTACTTCGCTAAAAAATTCACCAAGTACTATATAATGGAAGTATTTTACGGTTCGAGAAAACAAATTTTCCTTACCTTCGGCCCCTATGTGCTTGTCCGCGTATACGGCACGGACCCTTCAATAATGTCCATGCTAATGGCAATCTGCGCAGTTTTTGTAATGGTTTGCAGCCCGATGATCGGAAAATTAATTGATAAGGTCGGATACAAAGCGGTCATGGTAGCGGATACACTCATCCTGATTGTAGTCTGCCTTCTTTACGGTTACGCGCACAAATTGTTCGTTCCCGGCATAGCGTTCATCGTTGTCTGCTGCAACTTTATTCTGGATCAGATCATTTCAATCGCCAGTATGGCGAATAACGTTTATGTTCAGCGGATTTCTTCTAACCGCGAAGAAATAACGGCGACATTGTCAACAGGCATTTCCGTAAATCATATTTTCAGCGTGCTGATCGCTTTTATCGGAGGCTGGATTTGGGAAACCGCCGGAATTGAAACGCTCTTTACAATCTCGGCAGTCCTGGGACTGATTAGCAGCATTTACGCCGCAACGATTAAAAAGAGCGAAGAAACAGTGAGGAATGACGAGTAACGAATATTAGATTAATGATATAATTTTTAAGAGGAGAGATATATGCAAAATTTCACTTATAATAATAAAACGAAAATAATTTTCGGGAAGGGTACGGAAAATCAGGTTGGAAGTGAAACAGCTCTTTACGCAAAACGGATACTGCTGCACCATTCAGGCGGCTTTGCTGTCAGATCTGGTCTAATCGACAAGGTAAAGGAAAGCTTAAAAAACGCGGGAGTCGAATGGGTGGAATTGACAGGCGTTCTTCCAAACCCGCGGTTATCGCTTGTAAGAAAAGGAATTGAAATTACAAGGAAAGAAAAGCTGGAACTAATCCTTGCTGTCGGAGGAGGTTCCGCGATTGATTCTGCAAAAGCGATTGCGTTCGGATCCGTTCATGACTGCGATGTTTGGGAATTTTTTGAACGCAGGAGATCCCCGGAAAAATCGCTGCCTGTAGGATCAATTGTTACAATTCCGGCGGCAGGAAGCGAATCCAGCCTGAGCTGCGTTATCACAAACGAAAACGGCCCGTGGAAAAGAGGAGTAAACTCTCCGTTTAACCGGCCGGTTTTCGCGATTATGAATCCGGAGCTTACATATTCGCTGCCGCCGTACCAGAGCGCCTGCGGAATAACTGACATGATGGCTCATATCATGGAACGCTATTTTACAAAAGAGCCCAATGTAGAGCTTACAGATGAATTTTGCGAAGGCGCGCTGAGAACCATTATCCGTAACGCAAGAAAAATTTTCTCAGGCGGAGAAAACAACTACGACGCAAGAGCGGAGATCATGTGGGCAGGCACGATAGCGCATAACGGTTTTCTGGACACCGGAAGAATAGGCGACTGGGCAAGCCACGCCATGGATCATGAACTTTCCGCGTTATTCGATATCGCGCACGGAGCGGGGCTTGCCATCATGTTCCCAGCCTGGATAAAGTACAACATTAAAGACGGCACTCCCCGCTTTGCGCGGTTCGCGGCTAAAGTCTGGGGAGTAGACGGCGCATTCTACGATTTGGAACAAGCCGCTCTTGAAGGCGTTATGCGCATGGAAAATTTCTTCCGTTCAATAGGAATGCCGGTGCGGTTCAATGAAGCAGGCATCGATCCTTCCCGGATACAGGAAATGGCAAAGCGCGTTGTCTACTTTGGGTCTATCGGTCAGTACCGCAAGCTGACAGAGAAAGACGCGGAGGCGATTTATAGGCTGGCGGCGGAGTGATTAGTCAGGTTATTATTAGACTCAATTAAAGGATCGCTGACAGGCGGTTTTTCAAAAATAGAAAAAGGATCAATGTCAATACATTTATTTGAATCCCGGTTTCCGGCAATATCCCAGGCTACTGTATTATTGATAATTGTTAAATTATTTTTAAAAACCTGAATATCCATAAGTGATTCAAATACAGTATTTTTTTTTATAAGAGGTTTAACATCAAAGAGCCTTACTGAACCGTCATTCATATATGCATAAACTTCGAAATTATCTGTAGGTAAAACCTGTAATACAAGAGGGAAAAAATATCTTCTATCAAGTTTTCCTATATTCATATCAAACCAGAGGATTAATAGTATTCAAAGGCAGCCCTGCTTTGGATAATTCCCAATTCTGCATTAACTCATCTTTATGTATCTCACACCATGCGAGAACCAATTTCAATTGCCTGCCAGGAAGAAAACCACTTTCAATAATACACTCCAAAATCAAAACAACCGCTTTAAACTCTGCATATTCAACATGAAAATGAGGCGGGTTATGATCATCCCAATTCATTGCTATTTTTATTCCATAAAATAAACTAACAATCGGCATAATTTAATATATCAAATCTTCAGGATATTGCCAATGTAAGTAAAAAACGGTAAAATGTACATCTGCCGGGTACGCCTCCGGACAGCTGAAGCTGTCCGTCCAGTTCCGGCGATGTTAATTTTATTGGGTGCGAACGCATGTAGAATTTATTAAATCGAACACCCCTAGTGTCCTGTCTTATTCGGTTTGCATGATAACAAATGCGCTAATTCCTTATTGCATAAGGAATTAGCTTAACATTCATTCCGTCATTTGTATAAGACAGGACACTAGCGGGGTGCTTTAGCCGGCGCGGCGCGTACGGCTGACTAAAGTCAGCCTGCGTTTAATGGGTAGTGATACCTATGTGTGCGCCGACGCGTGTAGAATTAAACTGAGATAACACCCCCTTATCGGGGCGCATTAGCCGGCGTGGTGGAATGGCAGACACTGGGGACTTAAAATCCCCTCCTAGCAATGGGGTATGAGTTCGAGTCTCATCGCCGGCATAACGTATTTAAGTTTTATTTTCTTACAACAGGCTGTATCCTTTTTTCAAAACTATCGGGAATAAAATAAAAATATCCTATTCTCCCTGAGGATTTATCTGGCGCATACTCCGTTTTTGAAAAATCGAATGATTCTATCGCTTGCGCCAGTTTTTTTCCGACGGTTTCACTTTCTTCCTCGTAATTAAACGGGCCATGTTCAAAAACGATATATTCCCTTTCTGGAATATTAATTAGCAGCATGTTTTCCGGTACAGATTCATTATAATCTGCAGGAAGCCTTACACCGTAACTTTCAGCGGTTTTTCCGTTATCTTCGTAAATATGGGCCATTATTTGCCCGGAGTATTTTCCGGTAACATCATCTTTGCCGTCCAGTTTTCCTTTTATACTGTCCAGTAATCCGCAGACAGTATCACAATCCTGACCGGGGATTTTTTCCTGTTTCTGCCAGAAATCCCAATATCCGTTACTCTCATAATTTTTAATATGTAAAAATTTGTGAGCCGCCATTGTGATAAAATAGACCTTAACTTCTTCCGTTGATTTAACCATACCGATTTCTCCTAAACCAAAAAAGTAACGGTCAAATACAGAAATTTTTGTACGAAGGACAACAGGCAATGGATTTTTCCGGTAATTTTTCGGCGTTATTCCATAAGCCGCTTTAAACGCGCGTGTAAAAGCCTCGTGGCTTCCAAAACCGTATTTAAGGGCAATATCCAAAAACCTGATTTCAGTATCACGCACTTCAATAAGAGCAAACGCAAGTTTTCGCAGCCGGATATAATCGCCAAATAAAAGACCGGAAATTTCCTTAAATCTTCTTGTGGTATGAAACTCCGAATATCCAAGTTTCTTTGAAAGAGATGACAAGGTTAAAATATCATCATCATGACATTTTATTCTTTCATCAATTTCATCAACCGCAATTTGAATTAATTTTCGCCATTCATACATATTCCCATTGTAACCGTCCAATATTAATAATAAAAGCGAAAGGCTTTATGAATTTGATTTTATTTGCTATTTTTATAATTTTACTTTTTCGGCCGCCTATCGTTTGTCTAAAGTAAAACAGGTTATCTCAATAATCAGCCTGCTTTCAAAGTGTCAAATGTATACCTGTTGCATCCGTCTTCAATTGATTTATTCAGTAATTCAAGCGCGCGGGTTATATATTCTTCGCCGCTTTGTGAATGATTCACAGCTCCTGTTACAATTCCAATGGAAATTGTTACGATATCCGCGGCATCGCTCTTTTCATGAGGAATTTTTAATTCCCTGGTTATAGAAAGCATTCTTTCCGCCACAATAACAGCGCCTTTTTCATCAGTAATCGGAAGTATAATAATAAACTCCCTGCCGCTGTAACGCGCCACAATATCCTCAGTTCTTGAAACTCCTTTTGTAAGCGCGCCGGCGATTATTTTTAAACAATTATCGCCGTTGTTAAATCCGTATGTTTCATTATAACTTTTAAAATAGTCTATAGAAATTAACATTATTGTCAGCTTTCCGCCCATACGCGACATAAAACCTATAAGATCCTTAAGGTTTTCATCCACATACCTTCTGTTATATATACCGGTCAGAATATCAAATTGACTCTGATCCTGAATTTTTTTAATTGACGCAAGCAGATTTTTAGCGATTCTTAATGCGAACGGAATACTGACAGCCATAATGACAAGTGTAATAATAACACTGATAAAAATAAAAAGAGCGATAGTATTAGTTTTATTAATAACCTGTTCAGAATCGATTATGTATGAAAGAAGCAGAACATTGGAAACAAGCACCGCCGCGGCCGCTATGAAAGCAGTAACTGTTACGGAAAATATTATTTTAATTTTTTCAGTCATATTTATTATCCTTATTATAATACGATTTAAATTATGAATCAATTATTCAACTGCCTTCTCTTATTAAAATCACCGCTTGACAATATTTAAAAAACAGATAATTATTATCACAAGAGAAAATTTATGGCGATGTTCCATTGCAAAACAATAACAACTGACTCTTGGCGTTCTTCCATAAATAAGCCGGCGGCGAATCGGCAGGCGGTCTATTGGCCGCGGCGCGGCCTGCTTAATATATAACCTCAACTGCTGTAACAACGGCAGAATAAAAATCATTAAAAAATTAACAGTATCTATAACCGCGCTGTTGAAAAGCATATGCAGATACTGTAACAAACGGCAAAAAAATTTAAGGCTTTTCCAAAATTTCACTTTTTGGAAAAAGCTCATTTGTCAAAAAATATAGGAGTTTAATATGAAAAACAAGATCCCAACGAGAATATATCTTACAGAAGATGAGATGCCAAAAAATTGGTACAATCTGCGCGCTATAATGAAAGAAAAACCTGACCCGATTCTGCATCCGGGAACATTGCAGCCGGTAACAGCAGATGACCTTGGGCCGGTTTTCTGTAAAGGAGTGATTGAGCAGGAACTTGATGTCACTAACTTATTTATTCCAATCCCTGATGAGATTCAGGATTTTTACCGCGCTTATCGTCCTTCTCCCCTTATCAGGGCGTACTATCTGGAAAAAATGCTGGATACGCCTGCGGAAATTTATTACAAATTTGAAGGAACCAACACTTCAGGTTCGCATAAACTTAACTCAGCGGGGCCGCAGGCTTATTACGCGAAGAAAGAAGGATTAACATCCCTTACTACAGAGACAGGCGCCGGGCAATGGGGTACGGCGATGGCAATGGCCTGCGGGTTTTATAATCTGAAATTAATTGTCTATATGGTAAAAATCAGTTCGGAACAGAAACCTTACCGTAAAGCGCTGATGGAAGCATACGGCGCGCAATTAATTCCTTCGCCTTCCAATACAACAGAGTCGGGAAAGAAAATTCTTGCCGCGGATCCCAGTACAGGCGGCTCTCTGGGCTGCGCGATTTCAGAAGCGATTGAAGTCGCGGTAAAGACCGATAAATGCCGCTATGTCCTTGGAAGCGTGCTTAACCATGTGCTGCTTCATCAGTCAGTTATCGGACTTGAAACAAAAGCCGCGCTTGATAAATACGGAATAAAACCTGATATCATCATCGGCTGCGCGGGCGGCGGTTCAAATCTTGGCGGACTTATCGCTCCGTTCATGGGAGAAAAAATCGAAGGAAAATCGAACGCCCGCTTTATCGCGGTAGAACCCGCGTCCTGCCCGTCGTTTACGCGCGGACGTTACGCGTATGATTTCGGCGATACCGCAAAAACAACTCCTCTTATCAGAATGCAGACACTCGGAAATGATTTTATTCCATCAGCGAATCACGCGGGCGGCCTTCGCTACCACGGAATGAATTCAACGCTTTCAAAGCTGTACAAAGACGGCCTTTTGGAAGCGCGGTCCGAAGTGCAGACCGATGTCTTTGACGCAGCGATCAAATTCATGAAAGTGGAAGGAATTCTCCCCGCGCCGGAATCTTCTCACGCGATCAAAGCCGCTATTGACGAGGCTCTTATTTGCAAAAAGAAAGGCGAAAAAAAAGTTATCCTCTTCGGGTTAAGCGGAACGGGTTTCTTTGACATGACAGCTTACGCGTCATATAGCAATAAAACAATGAGTGATCAGATTCCAGGCGACGCCGATCTGGAACGGGGATTCGCGTCAATACCCAATATTCCTCAGAATAAATAACGCTAATGAACACCTCCGTTTCTGCCGATAACGGAATGGAGGTGTATCATGAAACGTTTTATACTGATATTCAGCATATCATTTTTTTCAGTCTCACTTTTTGCGCAGAATGAAAAAGCGGTTACTTTCCATAGTTTTACATGGGGAACAAGCGCAGACGCGTTCAGAGCCAGAATGGGAAACCCAGCGTTAGTTGAAAATTCCGGCGGTTTTCAGTCATTAATTTACGAAAATGTATCATGGGCCGGCCACCGCGCTTTTCTAGTCGCGTATTTTTCGCAAAGCGGACTGGAAGGCGGAATGTATTATTTTGACACTATCGGACTGGAAGATATGATGATTTGTTATGATGATGTACAGAAGGAACTTGTCACGTTTTTCGGCCCCACTCCTCCGCCGCCTGCGGGGCGTTATGAAACATTAATGAGAGAAATGCGCGCTTATGAATCATGCTGGATTTTGCCGGACGGGTATATCCATTTAAAAGTAAACACCCGCACAGGCGATCCTGTCACTCTTTGGATTTCATTTCCTACTTTGACAGCGATACTTGACGGCTAGTGTCCTGTAAAATTCGGTTTCTGATATAACAAATTACGACAATTCCGTATTGTATAAGACAGGATACTAGCAAATAGTTCCGCCGCCTACAACTATATCGCCGTCATACATTACAGCAGCCTGCCCCGGCGTTATCGCGCGCTGAGGCGAATCAAAATCAATACGAAGACAATCCTCTCCTGTCTGCACAGCGATCGCGCTTTGCGCGGTCTGCAGGTAGCGTGTTTTTACCGTTACGCGTAATGGTTTTTTAATGTCTTCACACGCGATTAGATTGATGTTTTTTACCGCAAGCGATTTTGACAAAAGAGCGCCGCCGGAGGAGAGAGTTACGGTATTATCAGAAACCGATTTTGCGGCGACATATACCGGAATGTTAGCCGCAACTCCCAATCCGCGCCTTTGCCCTATAGTGTAGCGGATGAGTCCCTTGTGCCTTCCTATAACCTTCCCTTCAGTATCAATTATGTCTCCCGGCGGATAGGATTTTCCCGTATATTTTTCAATAAAGCCCGCGTAATCTCCGTCAGGAACAAAGCAAATATCCTGACTTTCGCCCTTTGAAGCGTTAACAAATTTTTTTTCTTCAGCTATTTTTCTCACTTCGCTTTTGTAAAGTTCACCTAACGGAAAACGCGTTAGTTGAAGCTGCTGCTGCGTAAGGCAGTAAAGCACATAACTTTGATCTTTTTTTTCATCCAGCGCTTTTATAAGAAGGAACCTTCCGCTTACAGGATCTTTTTTTATTCGCGCGTAATGCCCTGTAACAAGAAGATCTAAATCAAGCTGCCTTGTGCGTAAAAGAAGCGAGTTAAATTTAATATGGCGGTTACATTCAATGCAGGGGTTGGGTGTAGCGCCTGCCTCATATGTTTCGATAAAATGGCGGATAACTTTTTTTTCAAATTCTCCGGTAAAATTTAAAACATAATGCGCCATACCCAGGCTGAAAGCGACATTCCTTGCGTCGTTTACATCAGATAGAGAACAGCAGCCGCGGGGTTCCTTTTCGCATGTTGTAAAATCCTGTTTGATATCTCCATTATAAAGTTTGAGTGTTATGCCGACACAATGATAACCTTGATTAATCATAAGGGCGGCGGCGACAGAACTGTCAACGCCGCCCGACATAGCGATAACCGCTTTTTCACTCATATTTTTATAATTAAGCAGTAATTAATGAGTATATACGCTGGAAATTTTATTAATAGTTTTCAGCTTTAATCGCGAAATACGCCTTTGGATGTTTACAAACCGGGCAAGAGTCAGGCGCTTTTTTACCTATGACAATATGACCGCAGTTAGAGCATTGCCAAATCTGATCGCCGCCGCGCGAGAACACAAGTCCCCCGTCAATATTCGCAAGCAGCTTGCGGTAACGCTCTTCATGTTCTTTTTCAATCTTTCCTACGCCTTCAAAAAGCGCGGCTATTTCCGTAAAGCCTTCTTCTTTCGCTGTTTTCGCGAAGCCGGCGTACATATCAGTCCATTCAAAATTTTCTCCGTCTGCTGCGTCTTTTAAATTAACAGTCGTCGCCGGCACTTCGTTATTGTGAAGAAATTTAAACCAAATTTTTGCGTGCTCTTTTTCATTAAGCGCGGTTTCGCGGAATACCGCGCCAATCTGCTGATAACCGTCCTTTTCCGCTTTTGACGCGTAATATTGATATTTAACATGCGCTTGTGACTCGCCGGCAAACGCAGTCATCAAATTTTTTTCAGTTTTTGAACCTTTTAATTCAGCCATAATACCCTCCGGAATTTAATTAATAATTAATTATATAAGGGAAATATAGATTCAACAAGAAGAATTTATTATTTATGCCAATTGGTAAATTACTGACTAATGATTTAAATCAATTATTATTTTTCATATTTTTTGCTTGTTTTACACATCCAATATGAAAAAGCTGCTCCGGCGATCAATGTGATAACGCATGCGATAGTTCCGGTTTGCAGATAATTATAGTATTCTCCCTCCTGACGCCAGCCGGAAGCGATTGCGGCGATAAGAACAGCGGAAGCCAGAACAAATCCCATAATAATGTGATAAAAGGAAGAATATGCTTTTTTTATTAAAAACTCAACGCCTTTTGAAAAGGGAAAAATAAAAATCAGCATGCCCAGAGCGAAGGGGATTAAGAAAGATAAATTTTCGCTGAAATTTTTATAGGAGTGAATAACCTTATCATATAATCCAAAAAGTAAAAGAAAAGTTGATGAGCTGAATCCCGGAATAAAAATAATTAAAGCGACAGCGGCTCCGATAAAAAACGCCATAACAGGATTAGGTTCAATCCCCAAAGATCTTCCAAGCGTTAAAAGAAACACAGCAGTTCCGGCGGCAAAAACGCAAACCATTAAAATAATATGGATAGGCTTTCTTCCTTTTTCACCAGATTTCCGCCATAATTCCGGCATTGTTCCCAGAATCGCGCCGACAAAAAACCATAAAAAAGGAGTTAAATAATTTTCTTTTAAAAAACTAATCGGATGAGAAATTAAATAAATTCCCAATAAACCGCCAATTCCCACAGGGATAAAAAACAGAAAGTTTTTAATAAAGTTTTTTGTAATATTCGCTATAAATTCCACAATTCTTTCATAAAGCCCGAAAACAACCGCTAATGCAGCGCCGCTGACTCCGGGGAGAACAAAATCCATTCCTATAGCGGCGCCTTTTAATAACCGAATAAACCAATCTAAAATGGAGGCAATAATTTTTGGCTTCCCGTTCTGTTGAGTTACAATCATTTTTCTTACCATAATGAAGGCGGATATACGCCGCAGGATGTCATCCTGTCAATTTTTTTAACAGCCTCTTCTCTGTCTTCCTTGTATGTTACGCCGAACCAGTCTGAGTTTGCGCTGAGAACCTTTACCTTTGTGATTCCTTTTTTAATAAAATAATCTACAGCTTTCGGAATATAACATTCGCTTTTTATTTGTCCCTTTATGTCCGCCGCGAATGTTTTTAAAAAAGCATCAAAATATTTTTGAAACTCAGGCATAATGTTAGGTGAAAATCCCCAGAAATTCATTGATACGGGAGTGCCGGGAGAGAGATCGCGTTCTGAGCCGTCAGGCGCGGTGTTAAAAATACGCCCGTCTTTTTTCCCGATAGCTAAAAGTTCATCGACGCCGGAAAGGAAGCCGTTATTTATTTCGCACACGCCGCGCGCGACAGTTCCCTGCGGACTGAGCGTTTTTTCCAGCTTGTAAGGAACAATCGAAGATGTTTCGCAGTCTTCGCTTTTTAAATGTTTGCCCATAACAGCGAAAGATTCCCTTCCGTAAAAATCATCGGCGTTTATTACAGTAAACGGAGCGTCAATTTTTTCAGCAGCGCATAAAAGAGCATGCCCTGTTCCCCACGGCTTTGTACGTCCCGCCTCCACAGCCGCGCGGAAAATGTCAGAGGGAATCAAGCTGTCAGAATCCTGGAAAGCAAGTTCACATTTTACTTTTTTTTCCATTCGCGTAAGAACAAGATCGCGGAAATCTTTTTCGATGTCATGGCGGATAATGAATACAACTTTTTCAAATCCGGAATTAACGGCATCGTACACCGAATAATCAAGAAGAACTTCTCCGTTTTTTCCGATTTTATCCATTTGTTTAAGCCCGCCGTATCTGCTTCCGATGCCCGCGGCGAGTACAACTAAAATTGGCCCCTTCATATTTACTCCTGGTTTGTTTTTATATATGTATCAACAGAAAAATCTTTAAAATTGACAGTTTCTGTTTTTGCCCAACTGTCATCTATCTCCGGAAAAAAAGCGTCGCCTTCATACTGCCCCGGAACTAAAGTAAGATCGATTTTATTGGCAAAGCGCAAAGTTTGTTTATAAATTGATTCTCCTCCGCAGATAAAAATTTTATCATAATTTACACAATAATCCATCGCTTGTGCAATTGAATTAAAAACTTTCACGTTAAAAACATCTTCTTTCTTTTCCGTGCCGCGAACCTGAGACTCTGCGCGATTTTGTGTTAAATCATCCTGATTCAATGTATTAGAAATAATAATATTTAATCTGCTTTGTAAAGGTTTTTTTGGCAAAGATTCCCATGTTTTTCTGCCCATGACGCAAGGCCATCCCATAGTCATTTCCTTAAAACGGGCAAGATTTCCCCTGATAAAAAAAGGCATCGCGTTGTCTTTGCCGATTACCCTGTTCTCCGCCATCGCCGCGATTATTATTATTTCCCTCTCATTCTTCATATTAACTACACCGCTATTTCAAATTTAACCGCAGGATGAGGATCGTAGTTTTCAATTACAGTGTCGCTGTAATGCCAGTCAAAAACGGAAGTAAAATTTTCTGTTTTAATTTGCGGCAGCGGTTTTGACTCACGCAGCAATTGAAGGCTAATCGCGTTGATGTGGTTTATGTAAATGTGGGTATCCCCCAGAAAGCCGATAAGTTTTCCTTCGCCAAGTCCGCTTTCTTTCGCGAGCAGATGAAGAAGACAGCCGTAACTCGCTATGTTAAAAGGAAGTCCGAGCGCGGCATCGACAGAGCGCTGATTCCAGAGAAGATTTAACCTGCCGTTAATTACCGTTACCTGAAACGCGTAATGGCAGGGAGGAAGCGCCATACGGTGAAGATCAACAGGATTCCAGGCGCTTACAATCATTCGCCTGTTATCAGGATCTGTTTTAAGAGTCTGAATAAGCATTCTCAGCTGATCGACGCCCGCGCCTTCAGGCGGAACGTTATGCGAAACGTACTTTGCCCCGAAATTACGCCATTGCCAGCCGTAAATCGGGCCCAGCTCGCGCTCCTGGATCATTCTGGCTTTTGTTTTTTCATCGTTCGCGTAAGGCACAATGTCAGGGCTGCACCACTCGTCCCATATTGAATTTTTTTGCTCTTTCAGCCATTCCTTGTCGGTAATTCCGCGGATGAAAAATTCCAGTTCCGATTTTATCATTTTAAAAGGCATTTTTTTTGTAGTAAGCAGCGGGAAACCTTCTTCCATATCATGCTCGAACATGGCTCCAGCAATTGTCATCGCATCTGTACCTGTGCGGTTTGTTTTTCGAAAACCATGATCGAGTATTTTTTTAACAATGTCCAGATACGCCTTCATGCTTAATAAAGGATAGCATGAAAATAAAAAAAAATGTATCTTATCTGTATGACAGGCAAAACTCAGTTAATCTGGAAAGAGGAAAACCGGAAACAGGTTTTTAATTGTAAAATATTTTCTGTGTGGGAATCATACTGCAAGTCTCCTGTATCCATAAAAAACAACGGAGAAGCGCAGACACTTACAGTAATCGAAACAAAGGACTGGGCTATTGTAGTGCCGGTAATCGAAACTCAGGAAGGGAAAAAGTTTCTTATGGTGTGGCAGTGGCGGCACGGCTCCAAATGTTTAAGCCTTGAATTTCCGGGAGGCGTTTTTGAACCGGGAGAGAATCCCGAACAAGCCGCCACAAGGGAACTGTATGAAGAAACCGGATATAAAGCCGCGAAAATAAAAAAGATGGGAGACTTCAGCCCTAACCCGGCAATTATGACAAACAGGGTGCATTTCTTTCTGGCGCAGGATTTAATATGCGAAGGCAAACAAAAACTGGACGAAGATGAATATGTAGAAATTGCTTTAGTTGATGCAGATGAAGTAATAAACGGGATGGGAAAAACGCCTTTTGTTCACGCGTTAATGGGTACTGCTCTGTCGCTGTATAATCAACAAAAATAAAAAACACTGATTATCATATTTAACCCGTGTAAAATAATTAAAGAATAATTCTTTAATATAATTTAAAATCCATAATCAGCATTTGGATCCCACATACCCTGCCTGTACTCGCCTCTGTTACTCGGAATATTAATAATAAAACCGGGATAAATTAAATCAGGATTATTCGGCTGCGGCATTCGCGATTTATTAGCATCATAAAGCTCAGGCCATCTGTACGGATCATTGAAAACCCAGGGATAACCGGCTATTGTCCAAAGGCAGTCTCTTTCTACAGCCCATGTCCTGACTGTATACTGACTCGGAAGCGGCCTTATTGTAATCTGAGTTAAAACTGACAAGGCAGCTCCTCCGGTTTGATCCGCTCCTGCGGTAATTGTCTGGATTTCATTCTGACCCGTTACAGCACCGGCTGTCCCGTCTTTATCCGGATCTGTTACAACACCGGCTGTTTGTGTCTGGTTTTCCGCAGCGCCGGTCGCTTGGCCCGCTGATTGATCTGCTGTTTGAGCAGCTGTCTGCTGGCCTATAATGCCTTCAATTGGTATCGGCCCAATGCCTTCCGGAAGCACAAGAGCCGCCAAAATTTCTATAGAATTGATAGAAAGCATTACTGATTCATTCCATTTCTCAGAAATCAGCGCATATAAGCTTGCTTCATAGTATGCCTGGCTTTCATTATACGCATTCGTAAATATCTCATTGATATTATTGGTATCAGCCCAGGCCAGCATACGTTGATTTTCACTAACCAGCTGAATGGCTACATACTCATCAGAACGAAGCGCGTAACGATAAGCTTCATTAGCAAAAATTGCAGAAGACTCATAATCGCCGTAATCATAAGTCTCAACAGCCAGACCGTTTAACCGCAGGCTTTCAAGATAAAATTGATTATTGGAGATACTGTACGGAATCTCGTATAATTCATCTCCGGGAACAGACGAAGCGTAATATGTAACTGATTTGAAAACAGGAATTTTCATATCCAGAGTGGGAACATCAAACTGGGCAAACGCTGAAACGGAAAAAAGCATAGATATAAAAATTATTAGTGAAATATTACGGCTCATCGTGAACCTCCTTCTATTATTCTTTCAGCTTCTCTGGCTGTTTCACTGCTTGCTCCTATCCTTTCTTCAGCCAGTCTTATCGCTTCCTCCGCTCTCCGGCGGCTTTCCGCTGTCTCTCTTCTGGAAATCGCAAAAGTCACCTCAGAGTCTATAAAAACAAGAGCCGCGTTATGGTAATCTCCGGATGTAAATTGACTGTCAGCCTGGGCAAAAAAAGCATCAGCAGCGCGGAATGTTTCACGGGCGGCAATATTAGCCCGTTCCGCTAAAGCGAATTCCCTTTCCTCAGAAGCTGCCAGTCTTCTGTCGGAAGCGTATGATATCCACCCGTTTGACAGCATTAAATTGTAACGCAGCAGCGCTTCCTGCGCGCCCTGAACTGCGGCATTCATGTTGCCTGCTTCGTACGCGCTTACAGCCGCCAGGCTTATTTCATCCGTCCTAATAAAATTATCAGCGTCATACTGCTCAAAAAGACGATCTATAATTTCCTGCCTTGTCAGGTAAACATCAGCGCCCAGCAAAAGAGCCTCGTATTCATCAAGCGCTTCAACCGCGGAAATTCTGGCTTGTGTTTTATTACCCGCTTCATATAGAGCAAGAGCCGCAAGAGCGATTTCATCGGCATGTTGGACATGTTCAGGGCCAAGATGAGTCAAATCGGTGTTAATTAACCGTTGTCTTGTCAGATAGACATTAGCGCCCAATAAAAGACCCTCATATTCGTCAAGCGCTTCGGCGGCGGTTTCCCTTGCTGTGTAATAATCGCCTGCTTCATATTGATCCAGCGCGGCAAGAGCAATCATATCAGCGCCGCGAAGATATTCGGGGTAAGAAGGCGCTAAACCAGTTTCAATTAGCTGATTTCTTACAGCCATTATTTCATCTTCTCTTGCCTGCGCGTAAAGCGGAACTGTTTTCCTGTAAAGATCATCAAAAGCGTCCGCTGCTGCATTATACGCGTCAGAATCGCCTGCATCATTAAGCCTGGCTTCAATTACATCCCAATCGCTCGGGAAATATGCAGGACATTCAAAATCCATAGCCCGTTTTCTGGCTTCTTCCGCTCTAGCGACAGCTGAATCAAGCGCTGGATCAGCAATTGGCTCGGGCGCAGCTATCTCAGGTTCTGTAGTTGTTGTATCCGGTTCATAAGCCGATGCTATTTCAGGCTCAGGCGTGGCTGTTTCCGGTTCAGGTGTCGATACTATTTCTGGTTCAGTTTGTTCAGGAGCTGGTGTAGGTGTAGGAGTCGGTGCAGGCGCAGGTGTAGGTGTTGGAGTAGGAGTCGGTGTAGGCGCTGGAGTAGGAGCCGGTGTTGGTGTCGGCGTAGGCGTATATTGGCTTGTTGGCGGCGGATTTACAGCCTGAGGAGCGGAACCGCAGGAAACACATATTAATAAAACTGTTAAAAATATCAGAATAAGAAAAATTTTATGCCTCATCGGCCTCTCCTTTCGGGAAACTCAAATGAACCCGGTAAGGGTAAAGCTTCCATGCGTAGATAAGACAATAGTATAACATTGGCATATACATTAAACAAGAATATTTATATTATATTAAATGTTACAATTATGATAATAAAGATTTGTTTATAAAAAAAATGTAAATTCGGAAGGTTGTTGTATGGAAAAATTCAGTTACGAGATTATCAAACATTTCGGCGTTATATCAAGCGAAAAAAGCGGCTGGCAGAAGGAATTGAATCTTGTCTCATGGAGCGGAAGAGCTGCGAAACTTGATGTCAGAGACTGGTCGCCGGGACACGAGAAAATGGGTAAGGGAGTCACTTTGTCCGAAGGCGAAGCGGCCGCTTTGGCGGAGCTGCTGGTTTTTGCGCTCGCTAAAGAAGAGACCGCGGAACAGAAATCGGAGAACACCGCATAAACCCCTATTGCAAAGAATATCATTATTTGATAGTTTATATACGGGTATTTATCTATACCCGCAAATATTTAATCTATACCGGGAAATCCGGTAATAACAAGAGGAGAGAAAGTTTATGGCAAAACAGTTGATGTTCAACGAAGAGGCCCGGCGCAAATTACTTTCCGGGGTTGAACAGATCTCAAAGGCCGTTAAGGTAACACTCGGCCCCAAAGGTCGCAATGTCCTTTTGGACAAAAAATTCGGCGCACCCACTGTTACAAAGGATGGAGTTTCTGTAGCAAAGGAAGTAGAACTTGCCGATCCTTATGAAAATATGGGCGCACAGCTGCTTAAAGAAGTAGCGACAAAAACAAACGATGTAGCCGGAGACGGGACAACAACCGCAACAGTGCTGGCTTATTCGCTGGTTAAGGAAGGACTCAAATCCGTTGCCGCTGGCATGACACCGCTTGAGTTAAAACGCGGTATCGACAAAGCGGTGGAAATCGCGGTTGACGAAATCAAGAAAAATTCCAAAGAAATTAAGGATAAGGAAGAAATTTCCCACGTTGCTTCCGTTTCAGCCAACAATGATGCGGAAATCGGCAATACAATAGCCGACGCGATGGAAAAAGTCGGAAAAGACGGAGTCATCACCGTTGAAGAATCCAAAACAATGGATACTTCCATAGAATTTGTCGAAGGTATGCAGTTTGATCGCGGATATATTTCCGCTTATTTTGTTACAGACCGCGATACTATGACAAGCGTCTACGAAGATGTCTTCATCCTAATCCACGACAAAAAAGTTTCCAGCATGAAAGACATGCTCCCGCTGCTTGAGAAAGTCGCACAGAGCGGCAAGCCGCTGCTCATTATCGCCGAGGACTGCGACGGAGAAGCGCTCTCAACGCTGGTAGTAAACAGCCTTCGCGGAACCCTGCGCACATGCGCGGTAAAAGCTCCCGGATTCGGCGACCGCCGCAAAGCAATGCTGGAAGACATCGCCATTCTTACAGGCGGAGAGGTAATTTCCGAAGAACTCGGCCTCAAACTTGAAAACACTGATATTTCTCAGCTCGGCAAAGCCAAAACCGTTAAAGTTGATAAGGACAACACAACGATCATCAACGGCGCAGGCAAACAGAAAGATATCCAGGACAGAATCGCGCAGATCAAAGCCCAGATTGAAGATACAACAAGCGATTACGATCGCGAAAAATTACAGGAACGCCTTGCGAAACTCGCAGGCGGAGTCGCCGTTATCAATGTCGGCGCCGCAACCGAAGTCGAACTTAAAGAAAAGAAACACCGCGTAGAAGACGCTCTCTCGGCAACCAGAGCGGCAATTGACGAAGGCATCGTTTCAGGCGGAGCGATTTCCCTGATTCAGGCAGCAATCGCCCTTGATAAAGCGAATGTCGACAAATTATCAGATGACGAAAAAGTCGGTTTCAAAATCGTAAAACGCGCTCTTGAAGAGCCGATTCGCCAGATCGCGGAAAATGCCGGCCTTGACGGAGCGGTAATCGCGGAAAAAGCCAAAAGCGAAAAGAAAGGCGTAGGTTTTGACGCTGCTAAAATGGAATGGGTTGATATGATGAAAGCAGGTATCATAGACCCAGCAAAAGTAGCAAGATCCGCGCTGCAGAACGCCGCGTCAATAGCAAGTCTGCTCCTTACAACCGAATGCGCCATTACCGACATCCCGGAAAAGAAAGAAGCTCCGGCAATGCCAGGCGGCGGTATGGGAGGAATGGGCGGCATGGATTATTAAAATTGCGGAGCAATTTAAGTAATCCATGGGTTGTTGTTCTGACCATTTGTGTGTGATCAGATGACTCCATGATAGATTAAAAGGCAGAGCTTTAGGGTTCTGCCTTTTTCATTGATATTTTATTAAATAGGTATTATATTAAATACTAAAAGGAAAATTTAATAAATGAATTTAAAATATACATATGAAATGGACGGCGATTTTTATGTGGGATATTTTGACGATTATCCTAAATATCCGACTCAGGGTGAGAACTTGAAAGATTTTGAAGAAAATCTTCAAGATATATATAACATGATACAGGATGGAACTCTCGAAGTTAAAGAAAAACATGGCGTTCTTGTATTAGCTTAATGAACCGTAAGGACTTCATTTGTTTTCTTGAACAATATGGATTGCAATTTTATAGACATGGATCAAAACATGATATATATATATCCATAAAATAACAGGGAAAAAGGTAGCTGTCCCGCGGCATGCAGAAATAAAAAACAAATTCCTAAAAAAAATATTGAATGAAATTACCAGGCAAAATTTGCTTTAAAAGAAAAATAATAAATCAATATATACATCTATCAATATCTATATTAAAATGAAAACATTATGAAAAGATCCGCACAGTGGCTGTTATTTGCCATATGTATGGTATTGTTTCTCGTTTTCTGTCTTTTGGTTTTCTTTAATTCCGATGTTCTTGGCAAGAAACCCTTCCTTAGGACTGTTTTTTTTGACGCGCCGGCTATGGCAAAATTTGAAAAGGACGGGAATCTTTATGTAATTGACAGCGGATCGTTCCGCGTTATTTGCATGAATCCGGACGGCGCAATCAATTATATAATCGAAATAGATAAGGCGGATGAATATATCCGTATAATTGACGGCGCGATTGACGACGAAGGAAATTTGTATCTGTATGAAATGGAAGCGGAATACGACGCCCTTCTTACAAAACGCGAGATGATAAGGATGTATGACAGCCGCGGGCATTTAGTAAAAGATATTTTAACTATCAATTATGATAATGTGCCGGATTACGATAACCCAAGACTGTTTTATCAATTCGGTTCATTCAGATGCGAAAACGGCATTCTTACTTTTTCAAAAACAGAGAAAAATAAAGTCACATTGTATATGTATGATACATTCCGGGAAACTATGCAGTCAACGGAAATTCACGATTATCTGCCGGGACGTAACATTGAGAATTTTATAGTCGCGCAGCTTGTTTTAAAAGATATGCGAAACTACGCGTATGTTCTTCGCGACGGCGATATTTATGAAGTTATTAACGGAGGCAGACCCGTATTGCGCGCTTCGTTTGACTGGAGCATTGACAACGGCGGAACAATTCCGTGGTTTATTTTTTACGATACACATAACGCCGCGAATGATTTGGTATTCTTTGATATGGCTTCCAGCGCAATATTCCGCATTACAGATAACGGTTTGCAGGATGTTGTTCCGCAAAGGCTTTTTCAGCCGCTTAAGGAACAGGGGGAATCCGCGGCGCTTAAAGGGTTTGGGTTTTACAGAGGCACATTTGCCGGAGTATACGGCGATACAGTTTGGCTTTACGACGGTTATGAATTAAAAACATATAACGGAGAGCTTCTGCTTCCAGCCGGAGAAAGAGCCCGTATTATAACCGCGCAAACAGCCGCGCTTCTTGCGGCCGCCGCCTTTATCACCGGTCTATGTATTTTATTCATAGGAATACTTCAAGGGTACATTTCGCTTTTTATAAAATTAACAATCGTTTTAATTCCTTTATTAATTGTCGCGTTTATCATCGTTTTCACGCTTACTTTTAATATAATGACAGAGCAGTTAAACAACGCGCTTTATAACGAAATGATTTCAAAAACTGTTCTTTCAACAAAATTGGTTAACGGAGACGATCTCGATAAAATAAATTCCATAAAAGATATCCACAGCGATGAATATAAAAGGCTGTCATCTCTTGTTAAAGAAATCGTCGGATACAATGCCGATCCATGGAACAAGGCTTATTACGCGGCGTTATATAAAGGTAATAATTTTGAATACGCTGTTGTAATTTCTGAAGAGGAATGGAATCTGTTCCGTACGGACGAGCCGCTTACGGGAGATGATTATTATAAACTGATAAACGGGGAGCCTGTAATAATTACAAATGAATTATTTAACGGCACATGGACGTTCGCGAATGTTCCTGTTTACAACAGTAAAGGAAATATAGCGGGCAAATTGGAAATTGGGCTCGACATGACAGGTTATGAGATCAACAGCAAAAGGCTTAAAAGTTATGTGTCTCTCATAGTCGCGGCTGTATGCGTTGTAATACTTGCTGCGCTGTGTATTTTGATTTCTTTAATTGTCAGGCGTCTTTCCGCGGTAGGCAGAGTTTTGCATAACATCGAAAGCGGAGACCGCACAGCGCGCGTTCCGTATTTAGCGCGCGATGAACTTGGCAAGGTGAGCAAAGGCCTTAACAACATGGCGGAAGAACTGCAGTTTCAGTTTGATCGAATAACAAAACTTAATGAATCAACTATCAGATTTGTGCCTGTCCAGTTTATGGAACATCTGGGCGTTTCCGACATAACAAAGATGAAGCTGGGCGACAGCGTACAGCGGGCAATAAGCGTTCTGTTCTTTGACATACGCTCCTTCTCCATTAATTCTGAAATGATGACAGCGCGGGAAAATTTTGAATTTATCAATAAGATACTCGGCATCGCGGGGCCTGTTATACGCAAACACAACGGCTTTGTGGATAAATATATCGGAGACGCGGCAATGGCGCTTTTCACAAACGGTATAGACGCGGTCCGCGCCGGAATTGAGCTTTATCAGCAGATTGTAGTTGACAAAGAAACCCGCGTAAAAATAGGAGTTGACGGCATCAATATAGGAGTCGGAATTCACTCAGGCTCAGTAATGATGGGCATTGTAGGCGAAAACGAGCGGCTTTCCAGCACTGTTATTTCAGCTAACGTCAATCTCGCTTCCCGGGTTGAAAGCCTGACAAAACAGACCGCTTCCGGAGTATTGATTACGCGCGACACGTTAAATCAGCTTGCCGGCCATGAAGAAGAATTTTCATACCGCTTTATCGGAATGGTTCAGGCTGCCGGAGTTAACGAAGTAGTCGCTCTTTTTGACATGCTTGACGCGCTAATGCCGAAGGATAAAAAATGCCGCATGGCCACGAAAATTGTTTTTGAATCGGGAGTGCGCAAGTACCACATGAAGGATTACGCGGCCGCTGTAAAACGTTTTGAAAAAGTTTTAGCGGCGGATCCGCAGGATAAATGCGCGTCCCATTACCTTGAAGAAGCTCATAAACATCTTCAAAATCCGGAATTGCCAAGCATATTTATTTTTGATAAAAAATAAAACACATGGAAAAAAATGCAGATATAAAGGAAACGGAAAACACGCCTCAGACATCCGCGTCGCTGGTGCGGCATGGATCGGCGCTGTCATTTTTAACTCTGATATCAAGAGTTCTGGGATTGTTACGCGAAATGACAAAGGCGAGATTCCTGGGCACTACCGCTCTGTCGGACGCTTTTTCTGTCGCGTTCCTTCTGCCTAATTTATTCAGGCGTCTTTTTGCAGAAGGTTCAATCTCTGTCGCTTTCATTCCGACTTTTAAAGAATACCTTCTCGCAGGCAGCAAAGGAAAAGACGCGATACGCGAGTTTTTATCGTGCATGTTCACCTTCCTGACATTTTTTGTAACGCTTGCGGTTTGCCTTGGAATACTTGCCGCTCCGCTTCTTGTGCGCATTTTCGGAATAGAAGAGATTGATGAAACCGTCCTTCTTACAAGAATCATGTTTCCGTTTCTCGCTTTTATTTCACTTGCGGCTTTATTTCAGGGAGTGCTTAACAGCCTGCACATTTTTACGCCTTCCGGGCTCGCGCCTATCCTTTTAAACATTATCACAATACTTTGCACATACGCGCTGAGTCCATTCACCGCTAACCCTGCCCGCGCAATGGCGGTTGGTATTTTAATCGGCGGTTTTACGGAAGCTGCTATTCAGCTGCCATTTGTCATTAAAAAGGGGCATGTATTTTTTTTCACCGGCTTAAAGCGGGCTCTTAATAATCCGGGAACGAAAAAAGTTTTACGCCTTATAAGCCCGACAATTATAGGTATGGCCGCGTATCAGTTAAATGATTTAATAGCTACAGCGCTGGCGGGAAGAGCGGGCGAAGGAGTCGTTTCCAGCCTCCAGTACTCTGTGCGGCTTCAGGAATTATTTCTTGGAGTGTTCGCCGTTTCTATCGGTACGGTTCTGCTGCCAAACCTTACTGAGTACGCGAAAACATCACAATGGGATATCTATAACAAACGGCTGGTTTCGTCAATAAATATAATCGCGATGATAACAATTCCCGTAACATTTTTTTCTCTTATGGAAGGAGATAATTTAATCCGTCTTCTTTTTCATGGGTATAGCTTTGATGATCAATCCGCGGCTCTTACAATGGCGGCTTTCACTTTTCACATGCCGGGGCTTTTATTCATTGCGCTTAACCGCGTCATCGCTCCGGCTTTTTACGCGCAAAGCGATACAAAGTCTCCTACTGTCGCGGGCATTATTTCAATCGGCGTTAACATAATTCTTGCGGCTGTCTTTGCAGGTCCGTACCGCGGCGCCGGAATCGCTTTCGCCCTTACCTTTGCGAGCGTTATAAATACAGTGATTCTGATTTTCATGCTTGGAAAAAATCCCAACATTAATTTAAAATTGATAATCGGCCCCAGTCTCTTTTATATTACAAAAATGCTTATCCTTTCAGCCGCCGCGATTATTCCAATTTATTTTCTTTCTCCTGTGTTATGTGATATTTTTTCTAAGCGGACTCATATCATAGCTTACGGAGCGCCTTTGGCTGTTAACGCGTTAATATACATATTGATTGGAACTGCATTGCTTGCCGCTGTCAGGGATCAGAATCTTAAAGGATTAATCAATATCATAAAAAGGAAGTCTGTAAAAATTGTCAGCTAACATAAAAAACGGCGGCCTTCCTGTTGTAGCGCTCGCCGGGCGCCCCAATGTCGGAAAATCCACTTTATTTAACCGCTTTCTTCACAAAAGAAAGGCGATCACAGATCCTACGCCGGGTGTTACGCGCGATCCTGTCGAAGCGGACTGCCAAATCGATGGAAAACTTGTCCGCTTAATTGACACAGGCGGCTTTAAGTTATCTGATCTTGACAGCCTTGACAAGCTTGTTGTTGAAAAAACTCTTGAAACAATAAAAAAAGCTGACATTATAGTTCTCCTGCTTGAAGCTGGAGAGATTACAAGCGAGGATGAAGAACTTATCGGCATTCTGCGTCCGTACCGGAAAAAATTAATCGCCGCTGTAAATAAAACAGAAGGAGGGAGGCTTCAGGCGGATGCGTGGAATATTCTCTCTTTTGGATTTGAAAAAGTTTTAATGATCTCCGCAGAACACGGTGATAATATGGGAGAGTTAAAACAGGAAATTTTAAACCGCATCGGACAAAAATTTAAAACCAATAATATACAAGATGAAAGTTCTCCTATTGATTTTTCAATTGCTGAAGAGAAGCCGCCAGGCGAACATGTAATCCGAATCACGCTTTTAGGAAAACCAAACACAGGCAAATCAACATTATCAAACCGGCTTACAGGAACGAACTCATCAATTGTAAGCGAGATTCCCGGAACTACGCGTGATACAATAGAAGGCAGTTTCCGCTGGAAATCGCAGGATTTTATTATCCTTGATACCGCAGGTATCCGCAGAAAAACAAAAGTGACAGATAACATAGAATATTATTCCGTTAACCGCGCGATAAAAACAATTAATAAAGCTGATATTGTCGTATTAATGATCGACGCCGCGGAAGGTCTTTCGGATCAGGATAAAAAAATCGCCTCCCTCGCTCATGACAAAGGAAGAGGCATCATCATGGCGCTTAACAAATGGGATACAATGCCTCAGCAGAAAAATATAATTAAAACCGCAGAAGAAAAAATTCGTTTCCAGTTCGGACAGATGGAATACGCGCCTGTCATTCCTGTCAGCGCGAAAAACGGATTCGGCGTTGACAAAATTTTAAATGCCGCAGAAAAAATGTATAAACAGCTGAATACGCAAATCACTACTTCCCAGCTGAATCAGGCGCTTGAAAAATGGACGCAGGAGTATCCGCCGCCTGCAGGAAAGCGGACCAGATTTAAAGTAAAATACGCAGTTCAAAAATCAGCTAACCCTGTTCATTTTATCATTTTTACATCCCGCGCGCACGCTGTCAGCGATTCATATATTTCCTACTTAAAGAATAAAATGCGCAGGGAACTTGGTTTTTCGCTGATTCCGGTTCTTGTCGAAGTTAAAAGCTCATCTTGACACATCCTTGCCAAAAGGCAAATATATAGAATGAACTTCGCAAACATGCTTACTTTATTCCGCATCATTTTAGCTCCTGTGTTTTTAATTTTCTTTTTTCTGCCCAAAGATTTTTCAAATTGGATTATTCCTGTTTTATGGATAATTTTTATTATTTCCGAGATCACCGACTATTTTGACGGCTTTGCCGCGCGCAGGCTTAATCTTACAAGCGATTTTGGAAAATTTTTTGATCCGTTCGCGGATACGCTTGTACAGATTACATATTTTCTATGTTTTTTAATCGACGGTATCTGGGGAGGCGGCGTAATTCCTGTCTTTCTTTTTTTGCTTATCATTTACCGCGAATTTGGAATACTTTTTATACGCAATCTGATGCAAAGAAAAGGTATAACACTTGCCGCACGAATGAGCGGAAAAATTAAAACAGTAATATATATTATCGCAGTCGGCGCCGCCCTGTTTGCGGTAAGTATTGAGCGTCTGGGGTTATATGAAAATCTTTTAACGTATTTTAAAACAGGCGCGCTTTTAATATTTATAATTTCAGCAGCTGCCGCGGTTATATCATTTATTGATTATTTGGTAATATATATAAAAACAGCCGGAGCAAAATAATCAGGAAAAAACATGACAGAACAGGATATATTAAATAGAATTAATTCGCAGCAGACGGCGGAAATATTCAGCGGGCTTTACGGTGAAAATGAAATTGAATTTCAAAAAAAACGTTATGCCGCATTAATATCAAAGATGAGCCGCGGCGAATTCCCAAAAGAGGAACTTGAGAATAACAACGGGGGCTTGCGTGTATTTTCTTCTCCCGGAAGAACAGAGCTTGCCGGCAACCATACGGATCATAACCGCGGAAAAGTGCTTGCGGCCTCAATTCAGCTTGACTGCGCCGCTATTGTACAGAAACGTAACGACAACATTGTGTTTTTCCGCTCTACAGGATTTCCCGATGTTAAAGTGAAATTAATAAATGAAAACGGAGAACCGGATTTACTGCCAAAGCCGGAAGAAACAGGAACAACAGAAGCGCTTGTAAGGGGAATCGCCTCCGAGTTTCAAAGACGAGGTACCGCGATCGGAGGCTTTTCAGCTAACGCGGCATCGGCTGTGCTTCCCGGATCAGGTCTTTCATCATCAGCGGCGGCGGAAGTTCTTTTTGGCTGTATCTTTGATTCACTGTACGGCGAAGGTAAACTCGCAGCAAAAAAAACAGGCGCATTGGAAATCGCGCAAATCGGTCAGACCGCAGAAAATGCGTACTTTGGAAAACCATGCGGGTTAATGGATCAAACCGCCTGCGCGGCAGGAGGAGCGGTTGCCATCGATTTCGCTGATACAGTAAACCCTTTAGTTAAGCAGATAAACATTGATCTTACAGCCGCAGGTTACGCCCTTTGTGTTGTAAACACAGGAGGCAGCCACGCGGATTTAACCGCTGATTACGCGTCAATTCCTGCGGAGATGAAAGCGGCCGCCGCTTTTTTCGGTAAATCAGCGCTCAGAGAACTTGATAAAGAAACTATCATAAACTCCGCCGGTGAAATTCGAAAAAAACTTGGAGACAGGGCTTTACTAAGAGCGCTTCATTTCTTTGAGGAAAATAACCGCGTTGATGCGATGACAGCTGTCCTGATAAAAATGGAAAAAGCCGCTTCTTATACTGATAAGCAAAAAGCGCTTTTTGAATATTTAAATTTAATTAATGAATCGGGAGATTCTTCATGGAAACTTCTGCAGAATGTATATTCACCTAACAGCCACGGAAGTCAGGGCATTACAGCAGCGCTCGCGCTTACAGGAAATTTTATAAACAGCGAAAAAATCAACGGCGCTTACAGAGTTCACGGCGGCGGTTTTGCCGGTACAATACAGGTCTACATTCCGGCTGATGCAATCAACACATACCGCTCTTACATTGAGAAAATTTTCGGCGCAGGATCAGTAACACTTCTTAAAATAAGACCTAAAGGCGCGCTGGAACTGGTATTTTAACAAACCGCATGAACAAGAAACTGTATAAATTCAACGCGGAAATAAAAAAAGTCCCCGGCATTAACGGCGCGTATATTGAATTTCCCTGCGATATAAAAACCGAATTTGGCAAAGGACGCGTTAAAGTGCACGCAGCCTTTGACGAAGAGCCATACAACGGCAGTATCGTCAATATGGGTGTAAAAAATTCAAACGGCTCCGTGTGTTATATAATTGGGATACGTAAAGAAATACGGGAAAAAATTGGCAAGCAGCCGGGGGATATTGTTGCGGTTAAACTGAAAGAGAGGGAGTAGGCTGTAGTTACCGTGATGGCTAATCATTCGGTTTTATGCTATCCTTACTTGATATTTAATAATTCTATGTGTTTGAACCATGCCGAATTACCTCAGTTGGCAGAGGGCCGCACTCGTAATGCGGACGTCAACGGTTCGATTCCGTTATTCGGCTTAAATGTCATTTTTGTATAGGTTTTGTGGAGATTGCATATTTTGTTAAGAAACAAGAGCGATTAATATGCAGAACGTAACACCTACAGCCTTTATAAAAGAGACTCTGGCAACAGGACTATCTGTTATGCTTGTTTTTGGGATTGGAATGGAAACTATGTTCAGGGGCGTCTTGAAAGAGGAAAACACATTAGCAAACGGTATGTAGACGCATGCCATAACAAAATAGAAATGCACATTGAGCCATACTTAAAAGATATACAACTTAATGATAGAAGCACTAAATTACTAGAGCAATTTATGCGTTCTTTTCCGCGCCGTGATGTAGATCCTAAAAACGGTTTTTCAATGAATACTATCAATCTGGTAATGAAAGTTATTAAATACTAGGCTTACGAATAGAATACTCAATACCAGCAAGAAAATAATAAATATGGAATAAACTTGCTAAAACTATAGCCCAAGAAATAGAGTTTGCTCCGGAAGAAATGATAGCCATACAGCCCGATAATATAATACAGACTATAATCAAATAACGCTTCGATTGGGATATTTATACGGTTCAAAGAAAATGAAGAGTGCGGCAACATAGATAATTGGAAGTGACTCATTGCGCAAACAACGTTCATACCGGAAGTATTGGATGTTATAGTTGAATAATTAACGCCATGGCGCGTTGTATCAGAATAATAAAAGTGCAATAATGGAGTTACTATGAAAAACGCGGACAAATACCAAATCGGTTACTTTATGCCTCCCGAGCTGAGCATGAAGTGGGCAGCAAAAGAATACGCCGATAAAGCTCCAATCTGGTGCAGTGTTGACTTACGCGACGGAAATCAGGCGCTCATCGTTCCCATGAACCTCGAAGAAAAAATTGAATATTTTAAATTCCTTCTGGAAATTGGTTTTAAAGAAATCGAGGTCGGCTTTCCTGCCGCTTCCGAAACCGAATATGTTTTTTTACGCACGTTAATCGAGAAAAATATGATCCCAGACGATGTTACGATTCAGGTTTTGACGCAGGCAAGGTCTCACATCATACAAAAAACTTTTGACTCTCTTGCGGGAATTAAAAACGCTGTCGTGCATTTGTACAACTCAACGTCTGTCGCCCAGCGCGAACAGGTTTTTAAAATGACGCAGGAAGAAATAATCGAAGTTGCGAAAGAAGGCGCGCAATTGTTTAATGAGTACGCTGCAAAAATGCCCGATACCAAATTCCGTTTTGAATATTCGCCTGAAAGTTTTACGGGAACGGAAATTGATTTCGCGTTGAAAATCTGCAACGAAGTTATTGATATTTGGAAACCATCGGCAGAGCGCAAGGTTATTATCAACCTTCCCGCGACGGTGCAGATGTCGATGCCTCACGTTTATGCAAGTCAGGTTGAATACATGAGCTGCAATTTGCACAATCGCGAAAATGTTATCCTGTCTTTGCATCCGCACAACGACAGGGGAACAGCGGTCGCAGACGCCGAGCTTGGATTGCTTGCGGGAGCGGATAGAATCGAAGGCACGCTTTTCGGCAACGGAGAGCGCACAGGAAATGTCGATATCGTAACGCTCGCGATGAATTTATTTTCGCACGGCGTTAATCCCAATCTTGATTTTTCAAACATGATGTACGTCGTAAAAAATTACGAAAAATACACCGACCTTCCTGTTCATCCGCGCCAACCCTACGGCGGGCAACTTGTGTTCGCCGCGTTTTCCGGTTCTCATCAGGACGCGATCGCGAAAGGAATGAAATGGCGCGAAACAAACAAGGATAGCAAGTGGACTGTCCCCTATCTTTTAATTGATCCGCGCGACATTGGGCGTGATTATGAGGCCGATGTTATCCGAATTAACAGTCAATCCGGCAAGGGCGGAATCGCGTATATTTTGGAAAAAAACTTCGGTTACGAACTGCCCGCGAAAATGCGCGAAGAAGTCGGCTATTTTATTAAAGATATTTCCGACCGTCAGCAAAAAGAACTTGTCCCGGAAGCGGTTTTCACCGAATTTAAAAAAGAGTATATCAACCGCGCGTCTCCAATCGATATTACAGACGCAGTGTTTGAAAAACTTTCTCCGGGTCACCCTGGCGATGGTTTCTCTGCCTCTATCGATGTGGAAATTTCCGGGCAAAAATATTCGTTACACGCAAACGGAAACGGCCGCCTTGACGCTGTAAGCAACGCGCTTAAAACCAGTCCTTACAAATTTGATTATACATTCGTTACATATTCAGAACACGCGCTTTCAAGCGATTCAACATCACTCGCCGCGGCATACGTTGCAATCGCGGACAGCAAAGGCAAAAACTTTTGGGGTGTTGGAACCCATGAGGACATTATCTTTGCGTCGATTAAAGCGCTTGTAAGCGCATTAAACAGGCAGAATAGTATTAAATAGTTTTTTTAATGAGGAGCAATTTATGAAAGCAGAGAATCCAATGACCATGACGCAAAAAATACTTGCTTCTCATGCGGGACTTGCAAGCGTAAAGCCTGGTGACCTTATCATGGCAAAACTTGATTTGGTTTTAGGCAACGACATAACATCTCCTGTCGCGATTAATGAATTTGAAAAAGCCGGTTTTAAAAATATTTTTGACAAAAGTAAAATCGCGATGGTCATGGATCATTTTACTCCGAACAAAGACATCAAAGCTGCGGAACAATGCAAACAGTGCAGAACATTCACAAAACGCTTTAATATAGAAAACTTTTTCGATGTCGGCAATATGGGAATAGAACACAGTCTGCTTCCCGAAAAAGGACTTGTCGCGGCAGGCGATTGCGTTATCGGCGCGGACTCCCACACATGCACTTACGGCGCTCTCGGCGCGTTCTCCACAGGCGTTGGCAGCACGGACATGGCGGCAGGCATGGCGTCGGGTCAAACATGGTTTAAAGTTCCCGAGGCGATAAAGTTTGACATAATGGGAAAACTTTCAAAGTACATCAGCGGCAAAGACGTAATCCTTCACATAATTGGAATGATCGGAGTGGAAGGCGCGCGTTATCAGTCAATGGAGTTTACCGGAATCGGAATCAAAAACCTGAATATGGACGATCGCTTTTGCATGGCAAACATGGCGATAGAAGCCGGCGCAAAAAACGGAATTTTCCCTGTTGATGATCAAACAATTAAATACATGAAAGGCAGAGTGAACAGACCGTACAAAATTTTTTCCGCCGATGAAGACGCGGTTTACACACGAACAATTCAAATCGATCTTGGCGCGATAAAACCAACCGTCGCTTTCCCGCATCTGCCAGAAAACACGCGCACTATCGATGAATGTAAAGACATTACGATTGATCAAGTTGTAATAGGTTCCTGCACAAACGGAAGGCTTTCCGATATGAAAACTGCCGCCGAGATTTTAAAAGGAAAAAAGGTTCATAAAAATGTCCGCGTAATAATCATCCCCGCGACACAGGAAATTTACAAAGCATGTATTAAAAATAAATACATCAACATTTTCATTGACGCTGGCTGCGCAGTCTCAACGCCGACTTGCGGTCCCTGCCTCGGCGGACACATGGGCATTCTCGCTGAAGGAGAGCGCTGCGTCGCAACCACCAACCGCAACTTTGTCGGCAGAATGGGTCACGTTAAATCAGAAGTCTACCTTGCAGGACCTGCTGTCGCAGCGGCATCGGCGATCGCGGGGAAAATCGCTGGGCCTGATAAATAATTAAATCTAAAGAGGAGCAAACTATGCAAGCAAAAGGAATCGTTCACAGATACGGCGACAATGTAGACACCGATGTTATAATTCCGGCAAGATATTTAAACACGACAAATCATAAAGAACTCGCGGCGCATTGTATGGAAGATATTGACGCTGACTTTGTAAAGAAAGCGAAAAAAGGCGACATTATGGTTGCCGGTTCCAACTTCGGGTGCGGTTCTTCGCGCGAACACGCTCCAATCGTTATAAAAGAATCGGGCATTTCGTGCGTGATAGCGAAATCTTTCGCGCGGATTTTTTACCGAAACGCGATCAATATCGGGCTTCCGATCCTTGAGTGCGAAGAGGCAAGCGAGAAAATCGGTGCAGGGGATGAAGTTGAAATTAACTTTGATACAGGGGTTATAACAAACATAACCAAATCTGAGTCGTTTCAGGCGATCGCGTTTCCTGAGTTTATAAAAAATATAATCGCGTCAGGCGGACTGCTTAACTCGATTCAAAAGGATACCGCAAAATGAACATAAAACTCGCTGTTATCCCCGGTGACGGAATAGGTTCTGAAGTTACAGAACAGGCGCAAAAAATATTAGATAAAATCGCGGATGTTTATAACCATAAATTTGAATATAAAACATTGTTGGCAGGCGGAGCTGCGATCGACGCTACAGGTAACTGCCTTCCCGATGAAACAATCGCCGCATGTAAAGCAAGTGATGCAGTTTTACTCGGCGCGGTCGGCGGCTGGAAATGGGACACGCTGCCCGGTGATAAACGCCCTGAAATGGCGCTGCTTGGGCTTCGCAAGGAACTTGGACTTTTTGCTAACATACGCCCTGCGCTTTTGTTCGATGAACTCGCAGACGCATGTCCCCTTAAAAAAGAAATTATTTCAAGCGGCGCAAGCGGTAAAGTCGAGCTTGATATAGTTGTTATCCGCGAGCTGACGGGCGGTATTTATTTCGGCGAAAAAGGTTTTAAAGATACGCCGCTTGGCAAAGCCGCTTACGATGTTGAATTGTATGCCGAAGAAGAAGTGCGGCGCATCGCTGTTGTCGCCTTCGATATGGCAATGAAGCGAAGTAAAAAAGTAACCAGCGTTGACAAGGCGAATGTTCTGGAAAGCTCTCGTCTTTGGCGGCAGGTCGTTGCCGAAACAGCGAAAGCTTATCCTGATGTTACGCTCGAAAATCTTTACATCGATAACGCAGCCATGCAGCTTGTTCGAAACCCGCGTCAGTTTGACGTTATCGTAACGAGCAATATGTTCGGCGATATTTTATCGGACGAGGCAAGCATGATCACGGGTTCCATCGGGATGCTGCCTTCCGCAAGTTTAAAAAAAGGCAACTTCGGGATGTACGAGCCTGTTCACGGTTCCGCTCCCGACATCGCGGGACAAAACAAGGCAAACCCAATGGCGGCGATTTTATCCGCTGCGATGATGCTTCGTTATACATTTGCTCTTTCCAAGGAAGCGGACGCGATAGAACGCGCCGTCAAAGCCGTGCTTGCCAAAGGTTTCCGCACTGGCGATATTTATTCAGACGGCAAGACCTTGATCGGCACAAAAGAAGCAGGCGATTTAATTGCAAGCGAGATATGATAATCATATTTATTTGTTTTTGTATTGACATAATTTTTTAAATTTAATAGAATGCTATTATCACTTTAGGAGAGAATTTTGAACAAGCTTAACCTTAACAGCGTACTCGTCATTATTAACGTCATCATTATTGGTGGCGGTTTGGCTATGCGCTGATAAAGGATAAGAGTTTTGAGAACACTCTAACCCGCAGCGCAGGCTGCGGGTTTTTTATTGGGGAGGCTGTCCTAGAAGAATAAAAACCACCGAGGACACAGAGAGACACAGAGGTTTTTGTGCGAAAATCTTCTCTTTTCTCTGTGTTCTCTGTGAACTCTGTGGTTAAATTCTTACTTATTGGACAGTTCCATCGCGATTAAGGAGAGGACTATGTTTTTAACAGGAGCGCAAATTCTAATTGAGGAATTTGTCCGCAATAATGTAGACACAATTTTCGGATATCCGGGCGGAGCGGTATTGGATATCTATGACGAACTATTTAAAAACGAAGCGCGGCTTCGTCACGTTATCTCCGCGCATGAGCAGGGAGCGGCTCACGCGGCAGACGGTTACGCAAGGGTTACAGGCAAGGCAGGCGTTGTGATTGCGACAAGCGGTCCCGGCGCGGCAAACCTTGTTACGGGGATTGCAAACGCATACCTCGATTCCGTTCCGCTTGTCGTCATTACAGGCAATGTCGCAACGGCTTTGCTGGGCAAGGACAGTTTTCAGGAAGTTGACATTGTGGGAATTACTCAGCCGATTGTCAAACATAATCACATTGTCCGCGATGTAAAAGACCTCGCTTCAGAATTGGCAAGCGCTTTTCAGGTAGCTCTGTCGGGTAGAAAGGGGCCTGTGCTTATTGATATTCCAAAAGATGTGCAGAAAGCAAAATGCGAATATAAACCCATCGAAACCGCGCAAAATGACGGTCGAATAATGGGAAGCATAAAAGAAGCGATTGACGCTATTAACAAATGCGAAAAGCCGTACATATACTCAGGCGGCGGCGTTATCGCGGCTAAAGCTGAAAAAGAAGTTCTTGCTTTGTCGCAAAAAATTTCCGCGCCTATCGGGCTCAGCATGATGGGGCTTACCGCGATTCCGCACTCGTATCAGCTTAACCTTGGAATGTGCGGAATGCACGGAAAGTACGCCGCCTCTGTCGCTCAGTCAAAGTCTGATCTTATGATCGCCGTTGGTGTGCGTTTTTCGGACAGAGCGACAGGAGACATCGGCGAATACACAAAAAATTGCAGAGTCATTCATATTGATATTGATCACGCCGAGCTTGGAAAAAATGTCCCTGAAATAATCGAGCTCTGCGGAGACGCGAAGCAAATCCTGTCAGCCATTCTGGAAAAAATTGATGAGAAGCATAACAATGAATGGATAGAAACAATCGTAAGTGATTTACAGACAGATGTTAGCGGGCAAACGAAGTTTGCAGATGATGACAGCTTTTCGCCGAAAAATATTATCCATGCAATCAGAGAGTATTCAAATGATGATACGATAATCGCCACGGATGTAGGGCAGCATCAGATGTGGGTTATGCAGAATTACGCGTTTGCAAAGCCTCGCACTCTGCTGACATCGGGAGGTCTCGGCACAATGGGCTACGGCTTGGGCGCGGCAATAGGCGGCTGTATTGCCTGCGGTAAAAAGAGGACAGTTCTTTTTACAGGCGACGGCAGTTTCGGAATGAACCTTAATGAACTTGCGACTGCTGTTTCGCAGGAGCTTCCGATTACAATCGTACTTATGAACAACGGCGTTCTTGGAATGGTGCGTCAGTGGCAGGGAATGTTTTATGAAGAGCATTATTCATCCACGACTCTCAAACGAAAAACGGATTTTCCGGCTCTTGCAAAAGCGTTCGGGGCTGACGGTGTAACAGTTACAAGCATCGCAGAGCTTCGCAAAGTTTTAGATTCAGGACTGCCTGATAATAAACCTTATGTGATTGACTGTCATATCGATATGGATGAAAAAGTTTTCCCGATGATTCCGCCCGGAGGAAGCGTCAGGGATATACGCATAGGATAAGAAGGAGGTAAATATTGAAAGAAAGATTTATTATCGGGTTATTGGTCAGCAACAGACACGGTGTCCTGCATCGTATTTCCGGCTTGTACAACAAGCGCGGTTATAACATCGACAGTCTCGCAGTCGGCGAAACCGAAGACCCGGCGCTGTCAAGAATGACAATTGCATCGACTGGCGACGCGTACACAAAGACGCAGATGATACGTCAGTTAAAAAAATTGCTGGATGTAAAAGCCGCAATATTGATCGACTGCGAAGGCTCTGTTGCCATTGAGCATTTGCTGATCAAATTAAAAACAGGCAGTGTTAAAAACGCGGAAATTAATTCGCTCATTAACCAATACGGCGGAAAGGTGCTCGATATGGGTGCGGACTTCATGCTTGCGGATGTTACAGGAAGCCCCGACACCATTCAGGAGCTGATCGAAAAATGCAAACCGATCGGCATACACGAACTTTGCAGATCAGGAGCTTTAGCGCTTTCAGGCGGAAGCAGAACAATTTTAAATTATAAGGATATGGAGGAACAAAATGGCTAAGATGTATTATGAAAAGGATTGCGATCTTTCCCTTCTTAACGGAAAGACCGCGGCGGTAATCGGGTATGGAAGTCAGGGACACGCGCACGCGCTTAATTTAAAAGAGAGCGGCGTGAATGTTATCATCGGCTTGTATGAAGGATCAAAAAGTGCGGCTAAGGCGAAGGAAGACGGTTTTGACGTTTACAACACGGATGAAGCTGTAAAAAAAGCCGACATTGTAATGCTTTTGGTTAACGATGAAAAAATGGCGGGGATCTATAATGAAAAAGTCGCGCCGCATCTAAGAGACGGAATGACACTATGCTTCGCGCACGGCTTTAACATTCACTACAAACAAATAGTGCCGCCTTCCAATGTCGATGTAATAATGATTGCTCCCAAGGGACCGGGTCATACAGTGCGCAGTCAGTTCCAGGAAGGAAAGGGCGTTCCAAATTTGATCGCTGTCTTTCAGGACGCAAGCGGCAAAGCAAAGGACACAGCGCTTGCGTGGGCTAAGGGAATCGGCGGCGCGAGAGCCGGTATTCTTGAAACAACTTTTAAGGAAGAAACTGAGACAGACCTCTTCGGAGAGCAGGCAGTTTTGTGCGGAGGCGTAACCGCTTTAATGAAAGCAGGATTCGATACGCTTGTGAAAGCAGGCTACCAGCCTGAGAGCGCGTACTTTGAGTGCGTTCACGAAATGAAATTAATTATCGACCTTGTAATAAAGGGCGGTCTCTCTTACATGCGCTATTCAATTTCCGATACAGCCGAGTTCGGCGACTACAACGTCGGCGACAGGATCATCACAAACAAAACAAGAAAAGAAATGAAAAAAGTTTTAAGCGAGATTCAATCGGGCAAGTTCGCTAAAAAATGGATAGACGAAAATAAAAACGGACGCGGTAATTTCCTCGCTCGCCGCAAACTAGAGTCCGAGCTGCTTGTAGAAAAAGTTGGAGCCGATCTCCGCGAAAAAATGAACTGGAAGAAATAATATGGGTGATACTAATGGCAGACTTAAACTTGATGACCCGGCAAGCGCTCCAAAGCGCGCTCTAATGTACGCGATGGGATATACACCCAAGCAGCTTCAGAAACCGCTTATCGGTATTGTGAATTCTTTTAACGAGGTTGTTCCGGGGCATATACATTTAAACTCAATCGCTCGCGCCGTTAAGGACGGAGTGCTCTCGTCAGGCGGAACGCCTATGGAGTTTAATACAATCGCGGTTTGCGATGGGTTAGCTATGGGACACGCAGGCATGAAATATTCTCTGCCGTCCCGTGAACTAATCGCTGACAGCATCGAGTGCATGGTAATGGCGCACGGCTTTGAAGCGCTTGTGTTCATTCCAAACTGCGACAAGATTGTGCCCGGTATGCTGATCGCCGCATCCCGTTTAAACCTACCTAGCGTTTTTGTTTCGGGTGGACCGATGCTTTCGTTAGACGGCTCTGATCTGAATACCGTCTTTGAAGCTGTCGGCGCGTATCACGCGGGAAAAATTAACGGCGAGGAACTTTCTGAAATTGAAAACAGAGCTTGCCCCGGCTGCGGTTCGTGTTCTGGAATGTTCACAGCCAATTCAATGAACTGCTTGTGCGAAGCGCTTGGTATCGCTCTTCCCGGTAACGGAACGATTCCTGCCGTATACGCCGACAGAATACGGCTTGCGAAAACCGCAGGCGAAACCGTAATGAATCTGCTTGATAAAAATATAAAACCAAAA
>Ga0209755_10000977_pt1 | contig 47954 bp, 45 predicted proteins | sample TergutCo191P1_FD_187301 | JGI IMG/M metagenome (GOLD analysis project Ga0209755, IMG submission 187301) | Cornitermes sp. P1 segment gut microbial communities from Petit-Saut dam, French Guiana - Co191P1 (SPAdes) (version 2) | ecosystem: Host-associated > Arthropoda: Insects > Digestive system...
TTACAACAAAACAATTAGGAGAATTAGCAGGGCTTGATACTAAAACGGTTAATCAAATAGAAAAAAGTATAGGCACTGCTACTGATATACGAACTTTGAATAAATATTTGGGTGCTTTGGGCTATAAATTGGATGTTGTGGAGGTTGATTGAAGGTTGGTTGAAGGTTGGTTGAAGGGGGATTGCAGCGGATTTATCAACGTATAAAGGGACACCATAAATGGTGTCCCTTATCATTCATCATTCTATCTTCTCGGTGGTCTGCGCTCGCCGCCACGGTCGCCGCCGCCTGAGCGCGGTGGAGCCGCTTTTTTCGGTGGTGGCTTGGAGTCCTCAAAGCCTGGAATTGTGGCTTTGTGGGAGAAATTCAAGCGTCCTTGGTCGTCAATTTCAATCAAGCGTACAGCTAGGGTGTCACCAATATTGACAACATCTTCCACTTTTTCAACTCTATCTTTGGCAAGCTGGCTGATATGGCACAGCCCCTCTTTTTCAGGGGCAATCTCGATAAACGCGCCAAATGACATCAAGCGCACAACCTTACCCTCGTAAACCTTGTTAAGCTCAGGTTCTTCCAAAATAAGGTTAATCATAGCAACAGCCTTTTGGATATTATCCATATTTTTGCCCACGACGTAGATTTTGCCGTCGTCCATGGTGTCGATGGTGATGCCGCCAGCGTCCAGCTTGTCGCCACCGCACTCGTCAATAATGCGGTGGATGACCTTGCCGCGCGGTCCAATAACCTCGCCCATGCGGTCAGGGTCAATTTGAACCATAACAATTTTTGGCGCGTACTTAGAAATTTCAGGACGTGGGGTCGCAATTGCAGGAATCATGCACTTTTCAAGGATTTCAAGGCGAGTGCGCTTGCAATGCTCAAGGGAATTCTTGATAATTTCAGGGGTAAGCCCCGGAATCTTCATGTCCAGCTGGATTGCGGTGATGCCCTCTGTGGTGCCCGCCACCTTAAAGTCCATATCTCCAAAGAAATCCTCAATGCCTTGAATATCGTCAATCAAAACATAGTCAGAATCACTATCACCTGTCACAAGCCCAACAGAAATGCCCGCCACATGCTTTTTAATGGGCACGCCAGCCGCCATCAGCGACAAAGACGAGCCGCACACAGCACCTTGAGAGGTGGAGCCGTTGGAACTGATAACCTCACTCACAGTACGAATCGCATAAGGAAAATCTTCTACACACGGTAGCACTGGCAAAAGTGCCTTTTCAGCAAGGGCTCCGTGCCCAATCTCGCGCCGGCCCGGGCCACGGTTAGGGCGGGTCTCGCCCACGCTAAAGCTTGGGAAATTGTAATGGTGCATATAACGCTTTTGCTCGTCAGCAAGGTCAAGACCGTCCAGACGCTGAACCTCGCTCATTGACGCCAGGGTCGTGACTGTCATAACCTGAGTTTGCCCGCGGGCAAAAAGTGCCGAGCCATGGGTGCGCGCCAGAATGTCAACCTCGCCATAAAGCTTACGAAGCTCGTTTTTGCCGCGACCGTCAGGACGCTTAGAATCTTTGAGAATCATACGGCGCACGGTCTTTTTCTCAAGCTGGTAAATCGCTTCGCCAAGCCAAGTGTCCACAAACTCACACTCATAATCTTTGGTATTGTCAAAATGTGCAACAACATCTTGTTTAATTTTGGAAATAGCCTCATTGCGCAGCTGCTTTTGCTCAAAAAACACCGCTTCTTCCATGCGGGCATCCCCCACAAAGTCAGCCACAGCCTTCATGAAGTCCTGTGGAACTTCCATAGAGACAAAAGGCTTTTTTTCCTTGCCTTCTTTGGCAACGATGGAGTTTATAAACTCAACAACCTTCACATTTTCAGTATGCGCGAGCATAATCGCGTCATACATGATGTTTTCGGGAATTTCGTCACCGCCAGCCTCAATCATCATCACTTTGTCCTTTGTGGAGGATACAGTGAGGGTCATGGTGCTTTTTTCGCGCTGCTCGCCATCTGGGCACACCACAATCTGCCCATCAATAAGCCCCAAATTCAGGGAAGAAACAGGACCGTCAAAAGGAATGTCAGATATTGCAAGGGCGATATTGCAACCAATCATAGCCGCAACCTCAGGCGCGTGGTTTTGGTCGCATGCCCACACAGTGGCAATCACAGCCACATCATTGCGCATACCATCAGGAAACAGCGGGCGAATGGGGCGGTCAATAAGCCTTGACGCCAGCACCGCCTTTTCTGTGGGACGCCCTTCGCGCTTTATAAAGCCGCCAGGAATCTTGCCCACAGCAAATAGTCTTTCTTCATAATCGCAGGATAGCGGGAAAAAATCAATCCCCGCCCGAGGGTTCTCCGACTGGGTGGCGGTGCACAGCACCACAGTCTCGCCATAATGCACCAAACATGCCCCATGAGCCTGCTCAGCCACACGCCCAACCTCTACCCGAAATGGGCTTCCTGCTAATTCGTATTCATAAGTTCTAAACATTTAATTCTCCTTATTTTCTAATTCCAAGCTCAGCTATAAGCTCACGATATTTTGTGATGTCAGTTTTGATTAGATAATCTAATAGTCCGCGGCGTTGACCAACCATCATTAATAGTCCGCGGCGGGAGTGGTGGTCTTTTTTGTGGATTTTTAGGTGCTCTGTCAAAGAGTTAATACGCGCCGTAAGTAGGGCGATTTGCACCTCTGGCGAGCCTGTGTCTGACGGCGTTCTGCCGTGCTTTTCAATAATTGCCTTCTTGTCAACTGTCATTTTTTTCTTCCTCCTTAAAATTATCCCAAATGCCGCGAAAAGAACGGAAGCAGCCTATTCCCCAGCATTGGCTTGTCTTGTAAACCCTACCATCTTAACACATCCAAGCATCTTTTGCAAGCTTTTTGTGAAAAATTATTTTCTGCCGTATTTTTTTGCCAGCCGAATGTCGTCGCCAATGAAGTGGAGTATGGAGTATTCCCCGAAAATTCGGGATGTTATGCGGTCTTGATAGGCGTTTTCCAAATCGGCGGGGCTTAGGTTTGTGGATATTATTGTGGGGCGTTTTGTTAAGAGGCGGGTGTTGATAAAGTTGAAAAGCTCAGAGACCGTGACAGTGGTGGAAAATTCCGTGCCTAGGTCGTCAATGATGAGGAGGTCAGCCTCGCGGGCGGCGTCGAGGAGGCGGGCGGATGCCGCCTTGTCAGGGCTAAAGCGGGCATCCTCCACATGGCGAAAAAGCTGGGCGGCAGTGGTGTAAAGCACCGTATGCCCTTTGTTTAACAGCTCCCGTGCAATGCAATTGGATAAAAATGTCTTTCCAAGTCCTGTTTCACCATGGAAAAATAAATTACCATAATCTTTGCCAAAATTTTCAACAAATTTAAGGCATATGCCAAAGACCCGCTCCATGTTTTTTCTAGGACTAATGCCTATAGATGGGTTTTTTACATCTGCATAATATTCAAGGTTAAAGGCGTCAAAATTGTCGCGCTCAAGGGCAGGGCCTAAGTTTGACATTTCAAACAAACGGGCAATTGCCCGCTGCTTCAGGCATGTGCAGTAGGCGTCAGTCGCCGCAAAGCCCGTGTCCCTGCATGTCTGGCAATTGTATATATCTGTAAAATAACTGTCGTCATAGCCGTTTTCATAGAGAAGCTCCGCCTTTTCTTTGGCTAGAGCTGCATTTTCTTGTTGCAGTTTAATGGAATTTTCTGGATTGTCTTTTGCCAATATCATTTGGGCGAGTTTCAGCCCAATTTCCGCCATTTTCTGGTCGATTTCCGCCACCCTTGGCAGGCGGGTGTAAAGCTCGTGCTGCCGCTGTTGCAGCCGCCTGTCCGCCGCCAGCTTGTCCCTTTCATATTCCCTCAAAACCTCTCTATACAAGTCCAAATCCTATTCACCCGCCTTTTTGTCAAGATATTCCTGCTCCATCTGCGCCAATTTTTCATAATCCCATTTACGCCCAGTATAATTTTGCCATTTTTTGGGCTGGTTGCTGGCTGGAGTTTGCTTTTTCATTGGACGTTTCCAAGAGTTTACATTTGTGTAATAATCTTGCTCCAAAGCTTCAATTTCCTCAACTGTCTGAATGTTCTCCTGTTTCCATTTGTTCAAAATGCCGTCAGCATAGGGAAAATTCACATTGGCACGGGACAGGATGGTCTTTTCACAAGCAAGGCGAATCAGCTCCATGGAAAATTTATCCTCTGTAAGCCAACGTTTCATATATTTTATTTCCTTGGAAATAGGGTCGCGCCCAGTTTGCCCAAAAGCCCGCAAAATCTCACGGTACTCATTATTAAAACGCCCCACATGGGCTTTTGCAGTCTCTACATCTGCTATACCTTCTTCAACCCAGTTTTGCGCCACTGTGCGCACATATCCCGCACCTTTTTTGCCCCGCTCAAGGCAATATTCCACCATAAACTCAATAAGCTCCACAGACATGTCAAGTTCGTCATAAAAAGACAGAAACATCAGCCTTTCCGAGTCTTTTAGGAGCTTGCCATAAAGGCTCTCTATACGGTGAAAAAGCTCCTCTACATCGGGATTTTGAAGATGACTTCGGGCTTCTTCCAAAGTGTATTGCTCCGCTTCAAAATGCACCACAGGCTTGGGAGCCCCAGGCTTTGAACTGCCCAAAACTTCACGGATTGTGAAAAATATAGCCGCCACATCCGCCATAGCCCCCCGGCCCACATCCCCACAGGCAAGCCGCGCCTCCTTAGGCTCAATAAAAATATAACCATACTGTTTAAGCTTAGCAATATTTGCCTGAACTATGGGATTTTCGTACATTGCAGTATTCATAGCAGGGGCAATTATGACAGGGGCGCGGGTCGCCATGACCACGGTAGAGAGCATGTCGTCAGCAATGCCGCCTGCAATTTTGCCGATAATATTGGCAGATGCAGGGGCAATCACAAAGGCATCAGCCCGCTGTGCCAGCGAAATATGGCGGATGTCCTCATAAACAATTTCGTCAAACATTTCTGTATAAACCCGCCGTTTTGTAAGGGACTGGAAGGTTAGAGGGGTTATGAATTTTGTGGCGGCATCAGTCATTATTACGTCTATGTTATATCCATCTTTTACCATTTGGCTGACCAGCTCCGCAGTCTTAAAACACGCCACCGAGCCCGTCACCCCCAAAACAATGTTTATTTTTTCCATAATCTCACCACACCCTCCCCAATTCCTTTTGCAATTTCTTCCTTACCTGTAAAAATTTGATAGCTTTTATCCCTGTCAATAAGCCAGCCTTTGTGGTTATTCGGGTCAAGCTGTGCTGTGTCATTTGCCAGCACAAAATCACAGTCATATTTTGTAAGCAGGGCGTGCCCTGTGTCCAAAAGCCCCGCCTCACTCATCTCTGAAACCAGCTTAAAGCCCACAATCACAGCATCCGGTGCCAACCCCCTAAAAAGCTTGATTATTTTGGGCACTTTTGTGAGGGTGAGGGTAATCTCGTCAGCATCAGAGCTGATTTTTCCCTGAAGCTCATCCTTAAGCCTAAAATCCGAAACTGCCATAGCATGGATTATTGCGTCAATTTTGTTATTTGCAATTATAGAGCGCAGGGTGTTCTCGGCATCTTTTGCCGACTGAATCACATACTCGTCAATCCCCGCAATAGCGGGCACCACAGCCCCTTGCCCTCTCACATAATGGATTTTGCAACCCATGCCAAAAAACGCCTGAGCAATGGAGGTGCCCAGCCGCCCTGTGGAAGTATTTGTAATTCGCCGCACATCGTCAATACGCTCGCTTGTGCCCCCTGCTGTAATCAAAACATTCATCATAATGCCATTTTACCACACCAAAAAGCCTATGTCAAGCCGAACCCAACAAGGCAGGATAGAGCATAAAAGCAGCAAACCCCGCCAAAACCCCATGAGCCACTTTGCACATGCAATAATAAAATGGATTCAAGTCGGTCTTTGCAATAAAGCTATTAGCCTGAAAAAGTATAGACAGCCCACCAAAGGACAAAAATCCAGAAGCAAGAGCCACCACATACCGAGTGAGCGTACTTTCACTAAGCATCCCCAACCCATTAGTCATCTCAAGCACCCCAGTAAAAATAACTGATAACTGATAACTGATAACTGATAACTGCCCAAAAAGTGCTGAAATAACCGAAAATAGGACAATAAAGCCGCCCACAACCACCATGGTTTCCATGGCATTTTTGACAGCCGAGCCTAGAATTTGCCCTATGGGCTCGTTTTGCTTTGTGAGTGATATTTTTTTGTACTCGCTCTGGCTTGGCTTTCGGCTGGCAAACAGCCGTAGGAGCAGCCCTAGAGCGATTGCCCCTATGTAATGAGAAATCAGGAGCAGATAGCCAAGCTGAGGGGACGCAAACATCCCCACCCCCACCGCACCCAGGATAAACAGCGGTCCTGCGTTGTTGCAAAAGCCAAGAAGCCTTTGGGCATCGTTTTTGCTAAGCTCCCCTGCCGTGCGCATCTCGCACACAATTTTAGCACCAATGGGATAGCCAGAAATTGCCCCCATAATCAGCGCGAATCCCCCTTGCCCTGACACTTTGAATGCCCTGCCCATCACAGGCTCAAGCACCCTGCCAAGACTTCGCACCACCCCAAGGCTCATCAGCACATTTGCCCCAATTACAAAGGGCAAAATGCCGGGCATCACCCGTGACCACCACAAATTCAAACCATAACGGGCAGCGTCCAAAGCTACCCCAGGATATATAATAATCATAACATTTAACAAAACAATAAGTGCCACCAAAAATACTATTTTGGCTCTATTTACAAACATGTCCATCACCTCTACTATATGAAGCTTATTCCAAGTATTTCAAAACAATGTCATTTCGGTAACAGCGGTTGCTTTGAGCGGCAAAATGTGGTATGATGAAATCGGAGGTGGTTTTATGGATATGCTAAAGAAGATTTTGGCAGTTATTGGAGCGGCTTGTGCTGGCGGGGTCATTGTGCTCGCCATTGTGCTTGTGACAAACCAGCCTGAATATGTGGTGGCAAACCAGCCTGACATTAATTTTGCCGTGGATGCTGAATATGAAACTTTGATTCCTGCGGATGTTTTTTATGAGCCCGAACCTGCGGATGTTTATGATGACAAATACAAGGAAAAAGAGCATTATGAAAAGTACGATAAAAAGTACGATAAAGATGATTATGAAAAAGTAAAGGAAGATTATAAAGACAAAGACAAAGACAAAGACAAGGATAAAGATAAAGATAAGGACAAAGATAAAAAAGACGATAAAAAGCCCGAGCCTGCGACCACCGTGCCTTACGTGGCAGCAGCCGCTGTGCGTGTGGACGTGAGCGACCGGTTTGTTGGGCAAACTGTCACAATTCGGTCTGTGGAAAATGGGAATTTTGCCTCTGCCAGGCTTGGCAATAATAAATCTCCATTGTATGCGCAGGCTGGCAAGGATTGTAAATGGGAAATGTTTAAGGTTGTAAGTGCGTGGGATGGCTTTGTGGCATTTAGAGCCGATAATGGGAAATATGTTTCCGCAAGGCTAGGCGATAAAAATGTGCCTTTGCGTGCCGAAGCCAGAAATCTCAACACATGGGAAATGTTTAGAATTTATGAGCTTAACGGCAATTTCTATATCAAGGCGCACAATGGGAAATATGTCTCTGCCGTGGTGGGTAGCCGAAACGCCCCGCTTCGGGCAGTAGCTGCCAGCCCACGCTCTTGGGAAAGGTTTGAAATCGTAATTGTAAATTAGCCAGATATTCGCGGGGGGCTTTGCCCACACCCCAGAGTTTATGCCCCTTGAGCATTACTGGCATATAAAAAGACGACGAATCTCCATAATCCGCCGCCTTCTGACATATAAAGCCACAGCAAAGGTCGGGCTGCACTTCTAATTGCCCCGATTATGCTGTAGCAAGAGTATTGACAAAAACTTTAGAAAATGAAATACTCACATAGTTTTATTTGCACTCCCAAAAAATCCAGCAACACAAGCAAACGCAGCCAACCCAAAATATGACTCCGTGTTTCAAGGAGTCATATTTTATTGCAATCTCAAAATGGGTTAGAGCCTGTTTATAGCACTTTGACCCACGATAGTCCATATAGCACTTTTACCTTGCGCAGTCCTGAAGACTTCTTCACAAGTCCGCTTTAAGCCGCGGCACTTTGGCTCGCTTTAGGAAGGCGCAAGCTACAAACGCTTTATTGCTGATAATCACTACAAGGCAACAGCAGAAATCTTACCTTTGAACAAGAAGCCGCCTTTGATGCTGTTGACCTTGTAGACGGCGATTCATTTTTTTCCGTACTGCCATATGCCAATGCGTACCGAACACGCCCTAGAGTAAATAAAACAAAAGTTGAGCACAGCACAAAGTTGAAAATCCCACCCTATATATTTGGGCATAGGATTTTTTTGTTTTCACTAGGGTCTGTCGACAGACTTCAATAAAGGATAACTATTTATTATCCTTTATTAAAAAAGGAGTAGTGTGCTGCATTAGGATAATAAACTTCATGAAATTTACATAATCACAGCATGCTTGCTGAATCTCGCATAAAATATTGAGCCCTTTCGTGAAGATGGAATTGTTTCTCTTGCTGAAAATTGGCTAAGTGAACGAATGTTCCGTATGACAAATTGATTTTTTCGTCAGCAGACAAGCTAGGCGGGATAGCAGAAAACAAAATTGAATTAATGATTGAGGATAATCCAGATTTTTTCAAAATATTTCAAAACTGGAGAGAGTTTCCTTGTTTTGTTATCATGCAAATTATAACAAATTTGTGAAAGGTGAAAATGTGACAAGGGTTTTCAACTGGCAAGATATTGTAGAAAAAATCGAAAAACTTTAGAGAAACGGGAGGGAATGAAGTATGCGATATGTCTTAATAATCACCATTCATGCAGATCCTGCAATGCCCCCGGGATACGAGGAGTGGGGAGGAACCCATACCTACATGAAAGAATTGATAGATGGCTTTGCAGAGCGCGGAATAAGATGCGTGATGTTTACACGCAACGGAATGAACCTTAAAGACATTGAACAATACAATGATTACTGCACCGTAATTCGACTTCGCAATGGAGATGCCATCCCTATAGATAAAAAAATACTGTGGACATACCATGAGGATAATCTTGAACAAATACAAGCTTATATCAATGAAAACGGTAAACCTGACATAATTCATAGTGTATACTGGAATAGCGGCAGGCTGGCTATGGAGCTAGGATGTGCAAACGATATTGAGTTTGTTCATAGCGTGATATCTAATTCTAGGGGACGTGTTGCTAGAGGTGCTACTTTGGATGTTCCAAAGCGCGCTGAATATGAGCAACAAATTTATGAAAGTGCAAAGTGGATTATTTGCGTATCAAATGACGAGAAGGATGATATTGTTGATTTTTACAATATAAAACCTAACAAGATAGTGGTGGCTGGTCAGTATATTCATCAAGCTTTTTTGTTGCCCGCGCGAGATATGAATGGCTTTCCTAGACTAAATAGCGAGCTAAGCGGCGAATGTCGTCAAGAAATTTCAAAGAAATTCAACAGCGCGCATTTCGTACAAACAGATGAGCAGTTTTGGAACAATAAGGCTTTTACATATATGGGAAGAGTCGCCTTTAGTAAGGGTGTGGGGCATATTATAAATGCTTGGTATCAACTTTACAAACTCTTCGGCGAAGTCTGTCCACCTTTATGGATAGCAGGAGGGAGCATCGCCGAAATAAACGCTACTCGTGAACTTGTGAAGGCAGATATGCCTGAAATTTCTAGGCTAGAACGCAAAGGGAGTGTGGTGTGGTGGGGGTATCTTGACGTGACGGGATTAAGTACGATATTACTTAAAACATCAGTTCTCATTATGCACTCTCAATACGAGCCAGGTGGAAGGGTGATTGTAGAAGCCATGGCGGAGGGTGTCCCGGTTATAGCAACGCCTTACGGGTTTGGTAAGGATTATGTAGAGAATTGGAAGAATGGGTTTTTGGTTGAATTTGGAGATGTGAAAGAGCTACTTTTTCGCCTAACGCATTTTGTGCGTCAGCCATTTTTATCTGACTCCTTGGGTCAAAACGCTAGGCAAGATGCGAAGCGCATAATTGAGGATTGGAATTTTTTTGACAATCACTTAATGGCTTATGGCTTCAAAACAAGTGAAAAGACTGAAGGCGAGAACACTCTAACCGAGCAGGATTTTTTTAAAGCTCGCAGGATAAGCTTGTTTCCTTATCATCACATCCCTTTGTCGGAAAAATACATTAAAGATTTTGTTTCAAACTGCACAAAAGACACCGTGCTTGAATGCGATGTAGACACCAAGACCCCGGCCACATCCTCCATTTATCGCTTATCACTGATGAGTGGTAATGTGGTCGTTAAGCAAGCCTTTTCACGGCTAAGAATAGGTCCTTTATTTAACCCATTTGACAATGAGCACTATGTTAAGAAAGCAAGTAAAGCCTTTGCTATTGAATTGAATGTATATAAAAGGCTAGGAAGCGAGATGTTTTTAGGATATGATTCTACGCATCATCTAATAGCCCTTAAAGAATTGACCCCCTTAGGCATGATAGGTATAAAGGAATTCACAGAGTGCGTAGACTTTTTGATGACTAAACCAGATATTGCACTATTGGAAGAGAAGAAGCTTTTTTGCGACATCACAAGCCCTAATTTGCAACACAAAGATGACGTTATGGCGGTTTACCAACGCCTCGATAGTGAGCTTGACTATTACTACTTTGAGCGTTCAGGGAGTTTTTCAGAGAAAGTTGCTTGGAATGGCGCGATACACATCCTAGAATTTAATGAAAACATTTTTTTAACTGAAACTTTTAAAGAACTTCAATCAATATCTAGATATTTTCGCGAAAATGCTGAAGAATCTGGAATGACTAAACTTAGGAGCATAAACACGGATGTTAAATTTAAGCATTTAATGCGAAATAATGACAAAATTGAGATTATCGACTTAGAAAAAAGCTCTTTGGGGTATGTCGAATCGGAAATAGCGGATTTGATTTGTGATTTCTTGAGTAAGCAGCGCATTAGCACTAGCGACACAACCCTGTCCGACCTCTTGGAATATTTACCAAACAATGTTAACAAGAGTAAAGTTTTATCTCATATAGCTCATAACTATTTTTATGAAATTCAAGTTATATGCGTTATGGAGAGGGTTGTGCCAGAGTTCGAGCTTGCTGGGTTGCGAAATACATTTTATCAACACAAAACCTACCTTAGGGTCTGTCGACAATAAATTCCTGTCGTCTTTTTGGTCGATATTTTCGCCATTTGCACTTGGCTCCTCTTCATGTGCCTTTGGGCACACTTCGTCGTCACCTCCTGCAACTGGCGAAAAATCGACTCAAAAATACTTCCAAAAATTTACTGTCGATAGACCCTAGCCAACCATCATAATCATCCCATTGCGATAATAAGGGCTTTTGGGCAATGCTGAACTCGGCATGCTTAAGAGCTCCTTTAAATCGCATTCAAACTGACCTTGAAAACTGCCTAATTCAAAGTCTTTTTGAATTGCATTGTATTTTGAACCTTTAATTTTGAAGTAGTATAAGGAGAAGGACAGCAATGCGTGATAATCCCGCAACTGCTCGACTTTTGCATCTTTGTCTGACAGCAGTAGATTGAGTTTGGCTTTGTGCAGGTCTCTAAAGCATAAATAAGCGTCATTAAGCTCCTTGAATATGTCGTCGGTGCCATCGCATCCTTCGATTAATGCCGCATAAACAAAATTTAGCTGGCTACGCCATTGAAACAGTTTATATCCAGACACTTTCAGCAATTGAAACGACTCTTTAAAGAGGCTCTTTGCTTTAGATACTTTTCCTTGCGCCATTAAAGAACACCCCAGAATATTTAAGCTTCTGCCCCACTCGTCCAAAACACCGTTTGCCTCACAAATGTCGGCTGCGAGACGCGAATATTTTTCCGCCAGCAAGTCATCTCCAAAAAGCAAAGCACTCATAGCCTTATCTACGTACTCGTGAAAAGGTAGCGAGTCTACGCTCGCCCCTTCGTGTGATGACTGAACTAAAATATCATAAAGTTCAAAAGCTTCTTTTGGGGAGGAGTACAATTTCATACACGCTTGATGGCTAATGAACCCCCTCCAAAGGCGGCTGGATTCAGGTAAAGCTCCATGGGCGCGCACATAGACATCAAGTGCTGCTTCGTATCCCTCACTCTCCTTCACGTACAAGGCGTATCTATTGCATATATGCCCGAGCCAATCATCCGTATTGTCACTTTCAAGACCTTCTACAACTTTTTCAAAATACACTTTCATGCCCATGCCGCCTTCAGCATCGCTCTCAAATTTGCCGTTTTTGAAGTCAACGGTGTGCCGAAAGTAATCGTAGGCGATTTTAAAGTGCTTAGGAGGAGACAAAAAAGAAAACTCATCCAAATAATCACCCAACTCCCTTATTCTAAAAGTGGCTTTGGGTGTTAATATCATTTTTTTGACTGCCATTATCTTTAGTTGATATACAGTCCATTCCATTCGACTTAGATGTTCTCTCAATTTTTCAAAAATGTCAATAATCATATCACAGTTTTCTAAAAGTTGATTAAATTGCCTTTCGTTTTCGAGCTGTTTCATATGCAGCAATAATATTCCTAAAGCCTCATCATATTTTTGCTGGTACAACAAAAGCGGCACTTTGTCATTATCATCAATCAATTCCCGCGCTTCTTCAGCAAATTGAAGAATATTAAAAGATAGATTGTGTAAGCGAGGGCTTGCAGCATGTCCCCATTCCTCTAAAATAGAAAGCACAAGGCGATTAGAGCAGCTGTAGTGCCCCTGATGGAACGCAAGAATCCCGCCCTTGACCAGTTGTTCTAAAATTTGACTATCAACTTTAAGTTTTTCAAGCAAATTCGACCTTACTTTTCCTTTTAATAAAAATAACGTGTCAAACAAGGTTGTATCACATTTGCGCCTGTAATATTCCATGACTTTACCCATTATAGTCGGCACAGCATTTGGTTGTAAAATTTCAAGTTCTTCTGATACAGCCTTGTAGTCAGAGAAGGGTATTCTCGTATCCCTAAGATATTCCACCAACATAACTATGCTGGATTGTCTTGTTCCAACATGATTGACTATCTCCTCAGAAATAACCCTGGGGATTTCTGAGTATTTACTAAGCACGAAATCGACAGCCTCTTGTTTGGTGAACATGCCTATTTCTAAAGTTGAATAATTGGGGAGGTTGCCAAATATCTCCATCAAATCAATTGAGCGTTGAGGTGCGTATTCTTCGGTATCTTGAATCACAATGCAAGGAATTTTATGTTGTGAAAATTTTCTTATCATATGTAAAATCATGTGAAAGATTTCATCGTCTGCATAGGCAAGATTTTCAAACACAAATACGCGGCACAAATCATCTTGCCGCAAATTTACCATTTCGACAATATAGTCGCAAACCAGCAAATTATAATACTCGTCATTAATGCCGGTTATTCTTTTGTCTCCAAGAAGTCTACGCAAAATGTTTTGAATTTTTTTATCATAGTTTCGTTTACTCAAACGCTCAAAAATAGAGTCAATATTTTCGTCAGTAAATCCGCCAAGCTCGCCGAAAAAATCAAGCATCGAAATGCCCCACAAATCTAAAAGTACGCCTGTAAGCAATCGTTCTTGAGTCTTATGTAAATCAGCATTAATTGCAATGTTGTTGCCGCCCATCATTTTTATAGCTAATATCGCCAAATCACGCTTTCCCACGCCCATTAGCCCTGATATTGATAATATATCCCCATTACGCAATGATGCAGTTGCAAAAGATAGTTTTCGGCAAGTGAAATTTAGTGGCATTTGCTGTGCATACCTATCAAAAGAAGACTTCAATATTTGATTGTGTATATCAGGTTTTGAAAAATCGATTTGTAAAATAGTGTTGCTTTTATCGCGACTAGATTTAGTAGGGTAGATAAGTTTCTCTAAGTCGCTAGGTATTGGAATATTAAATTTAGATACCAAATTTTTAATTTCACTACCAATAATCACTTTTATATTAAGAGTTGTTTTTTTAAAAAAATTACTAATCTGTTCATCGGCTTGAAGGGTGTAGTCATGGTTAGTCAAAGCGACCATGGCAACGGCGCCCTCGTTGTGTGCAATGATAATATTAGCAGCAATATCCCTAAGATTAAGGTTACCGCTCCTTAACTTACACTCAAAATACACTTTACGCATCCTTTGACCGTCACTACACTCAACCACAATATCATATCCACCGTCTTTATGCGCTTCAATTTGTGATATTATGGTTACGTCTAAATCCTTAAAAATATGCTCGACTATAGCGACAGAAAGAAGCTCAAACTGCACAAATCTCTTTTTTGCTTCACTCATAAGTCTTACCTCACATAGCACTAAAAAATACTCGCAATTAAGGATAATAAATAGTTATCCTTCATACAATTATACCTCCAAAATCCTCCAATTGCAACCCTTAATTTTCAATTTTCGATAAAAATTTTGTTACGCGGGTGTTTCGTGGCAAGGATTTGTCTTTGCTTTTCAGTGGTGACTTGCGTGTAGATTTGGGTTGTTTGGATGGAGCTGTGGCCGAGCATGCGCTGGATATAGCGGATGTCAACATCTTCTTCTAGGAGGAGGGTGGCGAACGAATGGCGAAACATGTGTGGGGTAATTTTTAGGGGGATGCCTGCTTTGGAGCAGAAGTTTCGGAGCATAAATCTTACTGATTGCTCCGAAAGACGGGCAGAGTGACGGTTTGCAAAAAAGAAGCCGCATTTGGTTATGCGGGCTAGGTTAGCTTTGTGATATTTGCGTATGATTGATAGAGTCTCTGGACTTCCAATCTGAATGAGTCTTTGCTTTGCGCCCTTGCCCATGATGCGGACACAGCCGGTTTCAAGGTTCACGTCCTTGGCTTCTAAGGAGCATAGCTCAGAAACTCGCATTCCTGTAGCAAATAGCATTTCAATCACCACCATGTTGCGCTGGGCGGCAAACTTTTCATAATCGGTTTCGGCATCCAAGAATTCCCGGCGCGCTAGGTTTAATAGCGATTCTATTAGGCTTATCGGTATAACCTTCGGCAAAATCCTTGGCTCTTGGAACTTGGTCTTAATTTTCCTCAAAGGATTAGTATCAATAATCTCTTCAAATTCAAGATAATTGAGAAAAGTTCTGAGGCTTGCCAGTTTTCTTTTTGCGGTTTTTGGGGCATAAGTCTTATGTAATTCTGAAATATACGAACATATCCCCGCTTTAGTTAGAGCCTCACCTTCGTCAAAGCCAAAGTGGCTCACGAACTGCTCAAGGTCAATAGAGTATGCCTTGATAGATTTTTGGCTTAACTTTTTGTAATCTTTACAATAATCCAAATACTTTTTAATCTCTTGTTTTGTGTTCATGTCAACCACTCCTCAAAAAATGTCAAAATGCACTGTAACTTGGCATAAGAAATATTTTCGCATGAAATGAAGTTGATGTCAATGGAGGCTGCCTTAAACATAATCCTTGAAATCAATCCCAAAATGTGTTACAATAACTCAAAAGCATGAAATGAGCGAGTTTGGCAAATGAAAAAATACGACTGCCTGATAGTAGATGACGAGGAGCTTTTGTCCCAAAGCACTTGTGAATATTTCAATATGTTTGAAGTTGCCACGGCATGGGTGGAAAGCCGTGATGCTTGCCTTGATTTTTTGCGCCATAATGAGGTTGATTTGATTTTGCTTGATATAAATTTGGGGGATACGTCGGGGTTTGAGCTGTGCAAGGAACTGCGGCTGAGTACCAATGTGCCTATTTTGTTCATTTCTGCAAGGACAAGTGATGATGATAAGTTGATTGCTCTCAACATAGGCGGAGATGATTATATTCAAAAACCTTATTCTTTGGCGGTATTGCTTGCTAAGGTTAAGGCAGTGTTAAAGAGGTATCGCGGTGGCGGGGATGATGTGATGGCGCGGGTTTTGAGCGGGCGAAAGGTGGATTTTACGCCCATGGAGCATAAGTTGCTTAACTATCTGGCGAAAAATCAGGGTCGGGTTATTTCTAAAAACGAGATTTTCAAAAATGTGTGGCAGGATGCCTTTTCAGAGGATAACACGCTGAATGTCCACATCCGTCGCCTGCGGGAAAAAATTGAGGAAAATCCCAATGAGCCGCAATTTATTAAAACAGTTAGAGGTGTGGGATATGAGTTTAAGGCTTAGGGTTGGGATAATTGCAGTTGCCGCCGCCTGCATTGTGGCGGCGTTTTTGCTGCTTAGAGGCGGTGGTGATATTGCTGCTGATGCAGTTTTTATCAATGATGCGGTTATGGTGGCTCAAACGCCTTGGGAGCTTACAGACAAGCTAAACCTTGCTTTTGAGGAGATGAGTGCCGCACAAACCCGCCGAAGCAATGTGGCTTTGGGCGGTGTGGTTGCTATAATTGTCCTGTTTGTGATTATTACATTGATTATCCATGCTAGTGTCGAAAAAAATATCCTAAACCCCTTTCGCTCCATGCAGAGCTTTGCCCGCCGCGTTGCTACAGGCGACCTTGATACTCCCCTTGAAATGGACAAGCACAACCACTTCGGGGCTTTTACAGAAAGCTTTGACTTGATGCGGGATGAGCTTCGCGCTGCCAAAGAGGGCGAGCTTAGGGCAAACCAAGCCAAAAAGGAGCTTGTTGCGTCTTTAAGTCATGACATCAAGACCCCCGTTGCTTCTATCAAGGCTGTAGTGGAGCTTATGACGGCTCTTGAGCCGGATGAGGCAACCAAACAGCGGCTGGCATCCATAAACGCCAAGGCAGAGCAGATTGACGGACTTATTACCAATATGTTTCACGCAACTTTGGAGGAGCTGCAAGCCCTAAAAGTCGAACCTGTGGAGCTTCAAAGCACCGCCCTCCCTGCACTTATCCATGCTGCCGACTATCTTGGACAGGCGGAGCATTTCACCATCAAGCCCTGCATTGTGCTGGCCGACCCCATGCGCCTGCAACAGGTGTTTGACAACATCATCACAAATTCCTATAAATACGCAGGTACAGCCATCAAGATTGATTCATATTTTGAGGATAAGTATCTGATAATCAACATACAAGATTTAGGCCCAGGCGTACCAGCGGATGATTTACCCCTCATCACCAACAAGTTTTATCGCGGGCAAAACGCTAAAAGTCACACGGGCGGGTATGGTCTTGGGTTATATCTTTCCAAATATTTCATTGAGAAAATGGGTGGCTTACTTGATTGCCAAAACGCTGTTAATGGTGGCGGATTAAAAATTAAGATAAAATTAAGGTTGTGTTAAAGACGCGTTAAGGTTTGGCAAGTTATAATGAGATTACAATTAGTAATCTCATTTTTTGGAGGGATAAAAATGGCGAAAACGATTTTATCAACAGATAAACTGTGCAAGACCTTTTCAAGCGGTGGCTTGCAGCAGCATGTTATAAAAAATCTTGACATGGAGATTTTTGAAGGGGATTTTACAGTATTGATGGGTCCGTCGGGGGCGGGCAAATCTACCCTACTGTACGCCCTGTCAGGCATGGATAAGCCTACCATGGGTGTGGTGAAATTCCATGATAAGGATATAAGCGGTCTTTCAAATGACGCGCTGGCTGTGTTTAGGCGGGATAACTGCGGGTTTGTTTTTCAGCAAACATACTTGCTTGATAATATGAGCATTTTTGACAATATCATGGCGTGTGGGTTGTTGGTTAGCAGGGATAAGGGTGAGGTGGCACAGCGGGCGCAGGAGCTTTTGACGCAACTTGGACTGGAGGAGAACCAATGGCATAAATTTCCTGCGCAAGTTTCAGGTGGGCAGGCGCAACGGGCGGCAATTGCCCGCGCCCTAATCAACAATCCCAAAATTGTATTTGCTGATGAGCCAACAGGTGCCTTGAACTCATCATACGGTCAAGGGGTGCTTGATGCCCTTGTTGAAATTAATGAATTGGGTCAAAGCATTGTTATGGTGACACATGATTTGCGCAGTGCCGCCCACGGCAACCGTGTACTATACCTACGGGATGGGGGCATTGTGGGCGAATGTTTGTTAAATAATGATGATGACAAACAAGCAAAGCTCAAAGAATTTTTGGCGGAAATGGGGTGGTAATGTATGAAAAAAATTTGGATGATAGTGCAGGCAGACCTTGGAAAAAACAAAAATCAAACCATCAGCATGGTCGCTATGATTGGCATTGCCGCGCTGTTTATAAACATTTCGCTAGTATTATTTTTTGGCACGTCGGGCTTTTTACAGCAAAAAGCATATGAGCTTAACGCTCCCCACTTCATTGGCATACGCACCCAGCGCGACGAGGGCGACAACCGCCTTGTGCATGATTTTATCGCCAATGCCCCTGGGGTTGTAGCTGCCGAAAGCCGCTATATAATTTCATCAAACGGTGGATTTTATCACAGCGGCCTGCGGCGCACGGGCTATATGATGCTAAGCCGCCATGAGCCCACCCAAACCATGAACCCGCCGTCCTTGATAGGTCAGCACCTGCCCTTGTATGACTGCGCCATTTTCATTCCTCATTTTATGATGGTTGAAGGGGGCTTTTCTATCGGGGATGAGTTTATCCTTGATTTTTGGGGCGATAATCATGTTTTTACTGTGGCGGGCAGCACGCAGGAAATCTTTTTTGGGGCACAAGCCGCCACTATTTGGCAGGTGTACATCCCACACGCCCGTTTTAACGAGTTTTTGGAACTTTATCCCAACAATCTGCGCCTAATGACCCTTGCACAAATGGACACCCCAGCAGACCTTTTTCGTCTTAACGCAGCATTTGACAACGAATTTTCAACCCTTTGGGGCGGCCCTGGCAACTCATCCATCACCCTGTCCCAGGCCCTTAGCTGGCGCACAGGCAATTTGGATATTCTTGCCACAATAACCATTGCATTTTCTGTTATACTGCTTTTTGTGTCCATCATAGCCATTCGGTTTAGAATCACAAACAATATCGACGAGGGCATGGTAAATATCGGTGCGTTAAAAGCCATGGGCTTTCGCAACCACCAGGTCATCACATCGGTGGTGTTGCAGTTTGGCTTAATTGCCCTTGCGGGCGGCATCGCGGGCATTATACTTGCCCAGGGGGCTTTGCACTTTGTTGGCATAATGGCAGAGGGAGTCATTGGTCTTGTCTGGCGGCCTGTTTTTGTCATAACTTATATGCTTCTTGTTGTCATCATCATTGTGCCGCTGGTTGTTGCGTTTTCTCACCTATCCGCTCGCCGCATCAAGCATCTGCACCCCCTAAACGCCCTGCGCGGCGGCATTTTAACCCACAATTTCAAAAAGAACCACATGCCCCTGGACAAATCCCGCGGCTCGTTAAATTTTGTGCTGGCTCTCAAACAGCTATTGCATAACAAAAAACAAACTATTATGATTGGTTTAATTGTAGCAGCCCTTACCTTTGTGTCTATTGCGGGGCTTGCGGCTCATTATAACCTCAATGTAAACCATGAAGAGTTTATGGTTTTGATTGGCGGCGAACTTCCTGATGTTTACGTAGCCCCTAACCGCGGTGAATATTTTGACCATGCCCAATTTAATGCGGATTTTAGAGAGCAAATGGCTACCCATCCCGATGTGCGCTTTATCAATGGTCGCCTGCAAACCGCTATCTTTGCAGATGGTTCGATGCTTATAGTTTGGGCGACAGAAAATATGTCCCTGCTTGAAACCAACACCACCATCAGGGGTCGCTACCCCATCCACGCCAATGAAATTGCCATAAATTTTTTGAGTGCCGAGCAAAGAGGGCTTGATGTTGGCGATTGGATGAATGTTGAAATTGGCGCAGATGGATACGACTATAAACCCTTTGTCATCACAGGCATTACCCAAGGCGGCAGTGGCGGCATGATTACAGGCGAAGGGTTAAGCGCAGTGGCACCTGACTTTGATTCATGGAGCTTTTTTATCTACCTTACCGCTGATGCTTGCATAGAAACCTTTGGTGATGAACTAACATCAGCTTGGGGCGAGCATTTGGACAACATCATGTTTCCCCGCACAATAGCCCTAATGCAGGTAGAGACCATAGGCCCAATCTTTGCCCCTATAGCCTACGCTATGGTAGGCGTTACGGCAGCGGTGGTCATCCTTGTGCTCTACATGGTCATCAAAACAACCATCCTGCGCCGCAGGCGCGACTTAGGTATCCAAAAAGCCCTAGGCTTCACCACCCTTCAACTAATGAACCAAATATCCCTCTCCATCACCCCGCCCCTGCTAATCGGCATCATCACAGGTGCAATCAGCGGCTACTTGGGCTTTAACCCTATCTTCTCCGCTGTGTCCCGCGGCATGGGCATCGCCCAAACAAACCTGCCTGTTCCCGCATTATGGACGATTGCCGTCTGTCTAGGCCTAATACTCCTTGCTTACGCCACTTCCCTAGCAATCTCATGGACCATCCGTAAAATATCGGCATACGCACTCATTACAGAATAACCAAAAACCCTATTGGTCGCTCCAATAGGGTTTTTGATGTTGTTTGATAGGCTAGAATCAAATTTTGCAAAATTCTTTCAGGTTTCGACGTTATAGCATTTGCGGCTCGCGTTGTCCTGAATCGAGCCAAAGTGCCGCGGCTTCAAGCGGACTTTCAAGTTCATGCCAAGAAAATAACGTGAAAGAACTTTCCTTGATTCCCTTTGGAATCTGCCTAGGGCATTAGCTACAGGTTCTCGTAATACTAAAACAGTCCGAAAGCTCTACAAAAAGCTCGCCCACTTAAACTGCACATTTTACACTGATGACTAGAAATCATTCAAGACAGTTTTACCAAAAGACCGACACGCCATCGGCAAAGAACATACAACGCGCATAGAAAGTGATAACAGCAATGTCAGGCACGATATGGGTCGATTTACAAGAAAGTCAAAGGTCGTTTCACAATGCGAAACAATGGTTGACTTAACTTCGCGCCTTTAGCACGCCGTAACAGTTGGCTGACTGTTCAAGGAGCTCTTTAACAAACAAATGAAAAAGGCTTAATACTGCTTTAGATTATAAAAAGCAAAAAAACTCTTGACAACCACCCCTCTCTGTGCTACAATTACCTTTATCAACCAACACCTAGCCCACTCAAGCCCGAATGGCGGAATCGGCAGACGCGTCAGACTCAAAATCTGATACTCTTACGGGTGTGGGGGTTCAAGTCCCTCTTCGGGCATACAAACCTTGATTTTATCACAAAATCAAGGTTTTTTCTTTTCAACTTTCAAGCAGACATTTCCCGTCACACTCGTCAGATTAAATAATAATCTACTGTTATAATAACATCATGGCATATGACAATAAATTTAAGAAAAGAACAATTGAATATCACATGAGTGATGTTGCTTTGCCGAATAGGTCTGTGAATTTCACTTACTCACCGCCTGTTAAATTAAAGTGTTTTTCAAGTAACAACAGGGTGTTTTCAATGGTGCTTTCTTCCGTTCGGACTATGCTGAACAGATTGTGCTGCTTAACCTCGTCATAAGTTTGCTCGGCTCTGACTCTAAATAATTCGTCTTGTACAGCTATCTTTTTTTCAGGCTCTTTTAGTGATTTCAAGCAATCTAAAAACGCTTTATGACTATCACGACTACCATAATTTTCACAGGTTATCAATTCGGGTTTTGTCATTAAACAGGCTATTTGGCTGTAGTCTGCAATTTCAGCCACCAGAGGTATAGGTATAACAATATCAGTAATTACTTTTTGCTTCTGCGACATTTTTATCAATTCAATAATTGCAAACTCAATATATTCATCATTACCTTTGCTTCCAGAATCGTCTTTCATAAATTCATCAAAAGTTTTACCAAAATGAGCTTCCCAATCAGTGGTTTCATTTTTTCTTGATGAATATGGCTGATATTTCTCTGTGCAAAGCGATTGAAACAACTTAAAGCTATCGGTATACCAGTCCTCGCTAAAATAAGCAAAGCCGTGTTTTTCTGTCAAAATCTTTGCCATTGTTGTTTTGCCTGCCAATGGTGTACCCGCTAAAAAATATACGTTTTGCAGGCTGTGTTTTAATATATTATTGGCTATATTCATGATTTTGTCTTTTCTCATTCGTTTTTTCCATTTCTTCATCAACAACCCTCAAAAACACCTTATGCTCCAACGTCAGCGGTATGCCCTCCGCTTGCCGCTTTTTCAACACCTCGTACATACCCTTGCGGATTTTACCAACAGTCCTATCCACAATATCCCTCACGTTGCGGTCAGTCATACCGTGGCACTCAGGCTTTTTTGCGGGGCGGCTATTCAATTTTACCACCAAGGAGTTGTGTCCCACCAAATAATGGAATTGTCCCTAAGCCAGTCAATATGGCTTATTTCGTGGGCGGGAGCATTTATTTGTACCAAAAACTCACGCTGGATGGCAAGAGCTTCCATTTCTGCATCTAGCCCTGTCCACACTTCATGGGGAACATAGCCATGAATTTCAAAATGCTGGTGATATTGCTTTGAATGTATTGCATCGTGAACAATTGCACTTGCGTACCAAGTAGCTGAGGCGGTGTATGTAGCGTGACCAACTACAAATGTTGGCGGAGCAAGCCACGCCCACATGCCGCTTGAAGTGCCTTGTTGGATGACCCCAACATACCGAAGCACCATGGCATAGGTTTGGGGCGCGCCTGCACGTATTAAGTTTAATGCCCTTTGGGTGTTGTTTGTGAATGTAGAATCTCCCACTATGCTTATGGAGTCCCAAGTGCCAACAAGTTGCGCAGTTTGGATTGGCTGGTCTAATGCAGGAGTATATGCAGCTTCCTGAAACAATCCACGATACAGGATTCCTGTTTGAGATTGCCCGTTTGCCCAAGTCACTGTTCCGTGCCCGTGCATTTGCCCATTAACAAATTCGCCAGTACCAATAGTGCCATCATACCATGTAAATGTGCCGTGACCATTAGGCACATCATCAACCCACTGACCTGTGAAAGTGCCGCCTGCAAAATCAGCGGTTCTGTGCCCTGTAAAGGGCACGGGAACAGGGGTTGGGGCAGGTGGCGGTGTTTGGATTGGTGCTTTAGATACAATCAAGACAGTTCTTGTATAATCGTCCCAATCAACATAAAAACCAACACTTTCAAGGGGCAGGCGAATGGGAACCATTGTCCTCTCACTAATCAGCTGGGCAGGCACGTCAAGGGCAATGCCCGCGCCATTTACTGTAAAGTCATGGTTATCAATAGTAATGAGAATTTCGTATTCATCATTAGTTATGACCGCCGCTTTTGCGGTATCATCCCAATCCACATTAAAGCCGAGCATTTCAAACACTCCGCGAACAGGCACAAGGGTTCGCCCGTCAACAATGACAGGGCCAAGCCCGTCAGGAAAATCCACTGCATCCCCATCAATGGTGACAAAAATTGTGTCGTAGGCAAATAATGCTGCGGCAGACACAAAAACCGTGGTAAGCATAAGTGCTATAACTAAAGACAAAACTCTCTTTTTCACAAAAAAATCCTCCTTGATGCTGTTAGACGCTGTTTGTAATATTATAGCATAAATCTTAGGTGATGACAAGCGCATATTATTTTGGGCATTGCAAATAATAAATTCAAACTTATTTTTGGAGGATGGTTTTATGACTCATAATCAAGAAATTAAATGTACAGTTTCAAATTGCAAGTTTCACAGTGACAACGAGCATTGCACCCTTGGTTCAATTACAGTGGGCTGCGAAGGGGAATTTTCACAAGCCCGCTCTGATAGAGAGACCGTTTGCTGCAGTTTTTCAAAAAAGTGAGGATAGGCACAACCCCCCATTCAGGCTGAATGGGGGTATTTTTTTGGAACTACTCAATGATAACTGCAATATTATGGTTATACTTAAAACGAGGGCAGGTAGAAATTATGAAAAAAGCAGAATATATTGTGGATGCAAAAAATGACGAGACTACAGAGCGCGAAATTTCAGCCTTTGCTGACATTAAATACCGATTGCCGTATATTGGTGCTTATGTGGTGGAGGCAACGCCGCGCCGCGCAAGGCACCTGCGCAATGTGGCAGGAATAAAAGCGGTACGCGCCACATCCCATGTTTCTTTAAGCTTTATAACAATTGGATAGGTAACGAAAATTTTTCTTGACATTTGCTACAAAAAAACATATAATTGTAGGGTTGATAGCACTGTCGTTAAAAACGACATCTATCTTAAAATATACTAGGGATTAGGTGTCCTTAGTGAGGAGGTGCTGATTATCGCACAAGTTATTATTCCGATTGTCGTCGGTGTGGTGACTTTTGTCATCGGCCTCCTGCTGGGCTTTATATATCGCAAAAAAACAGCCGAAGCCGTGCTGGGTGCTGCTGAAATCCAGGCGGAAAACATCAAGGAGGAAGCCCATAGAGAGGCTTCCGCTAAGAAAAAGGAGATTTTGCTTGAAGCCAAGGAGGAGTCAATCAAGACGAGAAACGAAATTGAAAAAGAAGCCAAAGAGCGTCGCAATGAAGTGCAGCGGCTAGAACGCAGGCTTATCCAAAAAGAAGAAACTTTGGATAAAAAGAGTGCTTCTTTTGAGAAGAAGGAAGAACAGCTGCAAAAAAAGATTGAGCAGCTGGATGTTAAGACTGCTGATGCTGACGAGATTTTGGCAAAACACTCAGCGGAGCTTGAGCGCATTGCAGGGCTTACGGCGGAGCAGGCTAAGGACTATTTGCTCTCGACTATTGAGCATGAAGTGAAAGCTGAGGCGGCAGTGTTTATCAAAAATTCTGAAGCAGAGGCTAAGATGGAGGCGGACAAGCGGGCTAAGGGCATCCTTGCCACCGCCATTCAGCGTTGTGCTGTTGACCATGTGACAGAAACCAGTGTCAGCGTGGTGCAGCTGCCCAATGACGAGATGAAGGGGCGGATTATCGGGCGTGAAGGGCGCAATATCCGCACATTGGAATCTTTGACAGGGATTGACCTGATTATTGATGATACACCTGAAGCGGTGATTTTATCAGGTTTTGACCCTGTGCGGCGTGAGATTGCCAAAATTGCGCTTGAGCGGCTTGTGGCGGACGGGCGCGTGCATCCCGCCAGAATTGAGGAAATGGTCGCTAAGGCAAAGAAGGAAGTTGACGGCATTATCCGTGAAGAAGGCGAGTCTGCTTGCCTTGAAACGGGGGTTCATGGGGTGCATCATGAGCTTGTCAGGCTTCTTGGTAAAATGAAATACCGGACAAGCTATGGGCAAAATGTGCTTAAACATTCTATTGAAGTGGCGCATCTTTGCGGGCTTATGGCAGGCGAACTTGGCATTGACATCACTCTTGCCAAACGCGCGGGGTTACTCCACGACATTGGAAAAGCCGTTGACCAAGAGCAAGAGGGCAGCCATGTCCAAATTGGTGCGGCACTTCTCAAAAAATACCGCGAGTCTGAAATTGTGCAAAATGCTTGCGAATCCCACCACGGTGACACAGATGCCACAAGCATTATATCTGTGCTGGTTGCCGCTGCTGACGCCATCTCTGCTGCCCGCCCGGGGGCTAGGCGCGAGACCTTAGAGTCTTACATCAAGCGTCTGCAAAAGCTTGAGGAAATCGCAAACTCCTTTGAGGGCGTGGAAAAAACCTTCGCCATCCAAGCAGGGCGCGAAATCCGCCTAATTGTCCTACCTGAAGTGGTTGACGACGCCGGCATGACCCTACTTGCCCGCGAAGTCGCAAAGAAAATTGAAGCAGAACTGGAATATCCTGGCAATGTGAAAATAAACTTGATTAGAGAGACAAGAGCTGTGGAATATGCAAAGTAAGTGATTCGGATGGGCGGGGGATTTTCCTCGCCCTTTTGTTCAATCTAAAGGAGGAAAAGCTATGACAGGAACTTTAGAAAGACCGAAGGTCAAGATGCAAGACCAAAGTCAAGTGGCAGATGTAGAAAATGTCTCTTTTGCCGCGGACATTTTGCAAGATTTGGTGGAGCAAGGGCTTGGCGGAGGCGAGCTTGTGGCGGCTTTTAAAAAGCAATATTCGGCAATAAGAGGGGTCATTGCTAAAATGCACGAAGAGGCGGAGGAAATGGCTGAAGGCAAGCGTAAAGGCGCGACAATGCAGGATATTTTCGGGGAGGATTAGATGTGTACGATTTGGAGATGAAGCCTCCAGCAGAAAGATTTTTGAAAAAGTTAAAAGAGAAGGCTCTGCGCGCGGCTTTTAAAGAGGCTCTTGAAGCCATAGCTAAAAATCCCTATGTAGGCGATGCTAAGATTGGGGATTTGGCTGGGATGCACTGTTATGACGTGGCTCATGCAGGTTCAAAATATGAAATAGCGTACAGGATATTTGAAAAGCCAACTCCGTTTGTGGCTGTTTATTTGATTGGTCCGCGAGAGAATTTTTACAAAGACCTGAAACGGTTGTTATAGGGGGTAGTTATGGATATTAAGATGATTGTGTGTGATTTGGACAGGACACTGCTTGACAAGGACAAAGAGGTGTCTGGGCGGACGTTGGCGGCTTTGGAGGGCTTGCGGGAGCGCGGGATTTTGGTCGGGATTGCCACGGCGCGGCATGAAAGCTCGGCGCGGCGGGTGACTGATGTGGTGCGCCCTGACGTGATGATTTTTAGCGGTGGGGCTGTGGCAAAGGTTCGGGGTGAGGTTGTTTTTGAGAGCCTTTTGAGCGTGGAGACGACCAAGGCTTTGGCAGCGACTTTTGCTGGGCTTGACGAGACCGGGTATATCACTATGGTGACTGCTGATGGTTATTTCATTAACAAACAATGGCCTGTGGATGAGTGGCGGGATTTTAATGATGGGGTGATTGTTGATTTTGCGGGTGTTGCGGATTTGAAAGCTGAGAAGATTATGCTTCAGATTCCTATTGGTTTGGCAAAGGAGATAGCTAAGGAGTATCCTGACACGTTGCTGACGCCCTATTCGGGCGAGGATTGGGTGCAGTATTCTTGCAAAGATGCCACAAAATGGGGTGCTGTGGCGGCTGTGGCTGGGCATTTGGGGATTGACGCTTCCGAGATTGCGGCTTTTGGGGATGATTTTAATGATGCTGAAATGATTGAGAAATGCGGAATTGGCGTGGCTATGGGCAATGCTATTGACGAGGTTAAGGCTGTTGCCGATTACATAACTGTTAGCAATGACGAGGACGGAGTGGCTGTTTGGCTGGAGGAGAATGTGTTATGATGGACGTTAAGATGGTTGTGCTGGATTTGGATGGGACTTTGCTTCGCGAGGACAAGACCGTATCTGAGCGTTCTCTTGAGGTTTTGGAGGAGTGTCGCGAGCGTGGGATTCTGATTGCGGTTGCCACGGCGCGGTCTAGGGTTCTGGGAGCGCGGTATTTTACGGATTTTTTCATGCCTGATGTACTTATTCATGATGGCGGGGCTAGGGCTGTTGTAGGTGAGGAAATAATTTACAATATGGATATGGATAGAGAGCTTGCTATGGAGATTGTTCGCGCCTTTGAGGGTAGCAATTTTGCGATTCGCGGTGATGAAGCTTATTTTTACAGCAATGAAATGTCTGATTATGCAAAGGCGAGGGCGGCGGCTGGGTTTAGGGTTGAGAAATACTGCCCTGACAGAGGGATTGACGCGCCTGTTTATAAGCTTTCGGTTGTTATTGAGCGGGACGCGGCGGAAGGAATTGTTGAAAAGCACCCGCAATTGGGATATATTGGTTATTCAGATGCTCCAGTTATTAGCTTTGGTTTGAAAGATGCGACGAAATGGGGCGCATTGGCGGCTGTGGCGGTGTATTTGGGGATTGACATTGCCCATATTGCTGCAATTGGGGATGATTGGAATGATTTGGAGATGATTGAGAGATGTGGGATTGGCGTTGCAATGGGCAATGCTATTGATGAGGTTAAGGCGGTTGCCGATTACATAACTGTTAGCAATGACGAGGACGGGGTGGCTGTTTGGCTGGAGGAGAATGTGTTATGATGGATGTTAAGATGGTTGTGCTGGATTTGGATTGGACTATTTTGCGCGAGGATAAGACTATTTCGGGGCGCAGCCTTGAGGTGCTTGAGGAGTGCCGCAGACGGGGGATTGTGATTGGGGTTGCCACGGCGCGCTCAAGGTTTCATGCACAGATTTTTACTGATTTTTTCACTCCTGATGTGCTTATTTATGATGGCGGGACGGTGGCTATTAGAGGAGAGGAAATGATTTACAATAGGCAGATGGAAAAGGATTTTGCTTCAGCGGTTGTTCGCGCCCTTGGGGAGGCAGAATTTTCTGCTCAGGGGGATGGGGGATATTTTTACACTCATAAAGAGATGACTGTATATGCCAAGGAAAGGGCGGCGGCAGGATTTAGGGTTGAGAGATATGCCCATGAAATTGGCTTTGATGTGCCTGTTTACAAGATTACGGCGGTTGCATCTGTGGATTTGGCAAAGGAAGTTGTTGGTAAGTTTCCAGAACTTGGATATGTGAGGTATACTGGCGACCCATATGTTCGCATTGCCTTGAAAGATGCTACGAAATGGGGTGCGGTGTCGGCTGTGGCGGCGCATTTGGGGATTGATATTGTTCATATTGCTGCAATTGGGGATGATTGGAATGATTTGGAAATGATTGAGAAATGCGGAATTGGCGTGGCTATGGGCAATGCTATTGACGAGGTTAAGGCGGTTGCCGATTACATAACTGCTAGCAACGATGAGGACGGAGTGGCTCTTTGGCTGGAGGAGAATGTGTTATAATCGCCCCTGCGTCATCCCGCAACAAGTGCGGGGTGACAAAAGAGTGACGAAGACGAAGCGGCGGTTTGGTTGGAGGAGAATGTGTTAAATGGTTAAGATGATTGTGCTGGATTTGGATGGGACGGTGCTCAGGTCGGACGAGAGCGTGTCTGGGCGCAGCCTTGAGGTGCTTGAGGAGTGCCGGGCGCGCGGGATTTTGGTCTGTGTTGCCACGGCGCGCTCAAAGGCTGGGGCGCGGGTGTTTACGGAGCTTATGGTGCCTGATGTGCTGATTTATGACGGCGGGACCGTGGCTGTGGTGGGGGACGAGGTTGTTTATGATGTTCGGATGGATGTGGATTTTGCCAATCAGCTGATTGGGGAGCTTGGGTGTGTGGAATTTTCAGCACAGGGCGGCGAGGGATATTTTTGCAATCGTAAAGAGCTTGCGAGATGCGGGCAAAGGAAGGCTGCAGTGGGGGAGAGGGTTGAGAAATTTGACAGGGCAGTGGGCGTGGATGTGCCTATTTACAAGATTGTGGCGGCTTTGGACGCGCCCAAAGTCAAGCTTCTTAGTGAAAAATATCCCAATCTTGAATTTGAGCCTTTTGATGATAATTCTTTTGTGCGCACCCAGCTTAAAGGTGCTGGAAAATGGGCGTCTATAGTGGCAGCGGCGGCGCGGCTGGGGGTGTGCACCGCTGAAATTGCGGCTTTTGGGGATGATTGGAATGATACCCAAATGCTTGAAAAATGTGGGATTGGGGTTGCTATGGGCAATGCAATCCCTGAGGTTCGCGCCATCGCGGACTTTGTGACTGCTGATAATGACGCTGACGGCGTGGCGGTTTGGCTGGAGAATAATGTAATTGGAGGTTAATATGGAATATGCTTTATATGATACGGGGATGACGCTGTTTCAGGCGGTCATTTTGGGGATTGTGCAGGGGCTTTCGGAGTTTTTGCCGATTTCTTCCAGCGGGCATTTGGGGCTTACACAGCTTTTATTTGGCATTGACGAGCACAATTTATTTTTTGTGATTGCCATTCATATTGGCACGCTTGTGCCTGTGATTGTGGTGTATTGGCGCGACATTTGGGAAATAATCCGCCGCCCGTTTCAGAAGATGACGCTGCTGCTGATTTTGGCGACCATCCCTGCGGTGGTGGCGGGGCTGTTTTTTGAGGATAGGGTGGAGTCGGCTCTGGCAAATATCACTTTTTTGGCGTTTGGATTTACCATAACAGGCTTGATACTGCTGTTTTCTGACCGTGTGCGCAAAAACAAAAAGACCTCGGACGAGATTACCAAGGTGGACGCGGCTTTGGTGGGGCTTGCCCAAGCTGTGGCGATTTTCCCTGGAATATCGCGCTCTGGCTCGACCATTGCCATGGGGCTTGCCCGCGGCATAAACCGCGAGGATGCGGCGAAGTTTGCGTTTTTGATGTCCATTCCTGTGATTTTGGGGGCTGTGTTCCTTCAAGTTCTCCATTTGGCGCGGGGCAATATTGTGGCTTATGACCTGAACTTTTTGAATCTTGGCGCGGGCATTTTGGCGTCTGGTGTGTCGGGCTATGTGGCGATTCGCTTTATGCTGGCGGCGGTCAAAAAGGCCAAACTCAAGTATTTTGCCTATTATATGCTGGTGCTGGCACTGGCGGTTGTTGTGGGCGTGTTTGTATTTAACGGAGGGAACTCGTGATGGAGATTTGGGATATTTTGGATGAACATGGGAATAAGACCGGGGTGACGAAGGTTCGGGGTGAGAAGCTTGAGGAGGGCGAGTATCATCTTGTTGTGCATGTGTGGACTGTGAACTCTAAGGGCGAATTTTTGGTTAGCAAGCGGACACCGAACAAAGAGTGGCCGCTGATGTGGGAGACCCAAAGCGGCTCGGCGGCGTCGGGGGAGGACAGCCTGACAGCCGCGCTCAAAGAGACCCGCGAGGAGGTCGGTATTGTCCTTAATCCTGCAAATGGCGAGTATTATTGCCGCGTCACGAGGACGGATAATATTTGTGATGTGTGGATTTTTCGGCAGGATGTGGAGCTTTCGGATGTGGTGCTGCAAGAGGGCGAAACCTGCGATGCGGCACTTATGAGCGGGGAGAAGATTCTGCAGATGATTAAGGAAGAAACCTTTATCGGATTTGAGTTTTACCCGTACTTATTGGAAATGTTTGAGTATTTACGAAAGGATTTGACAAGATGAAAGAACATATTCGGGGGATTTTTGAGACTTGGATTAATGAGGAAACTGATGATTTTTCGGGGGTGCTGTCGGTAACCGGGATAGTAGACGGTGTGATTTGTCAGATGGCTGTGGGGCACAGAAATCGGGCTGAGGAGCTGCCAAACACTGCGGATACAGCGTTTGCGGTGGCTTCGGGTACTAAGTTGTTTACCGGGCTTGCGGTGTGTAAATTGATTGATGAGGGCAAGCTCTCCCTTGATGATAAATTATGGGCTATTTTGCCTCATGATTTGGGGCAAATACATAAGGATGTGACGGTTTATCAGCTTTTGACCCACACCTCTGGAGTTGGAGATTATGTTGACGAAGACGCAGAGAATTTTGACGAGCAGATGACCGAGCTTTATAACAAATATCCTGTGCATCTTTGGGAGTCTCTTTCATATTATTTGCAGATGATGACCCATTTGCCGCCAAAGTTTGCACCTGGGGAGCGTTATGGCTACTCCAATTCAGGCTATGTGCTTCTTGGGCTGGTGGTGGAGGCTGTGAGCGGCATGACCTATCAGGAGTTTGTCAAAAATGAGATTATCGCACCTTTAGGGCTCACTCACACAGGCTTTTACCGCGCGGACGAGATGCCCAAAAACACCGCCCTTGGCTATATCAGTCCTGCCCGCACAAATATTTACGGCTTGCCGATTTTAGGCGGCTCGGACGGGGGCATCTACACCTGTGCCACTGATATGGACAAGCTCTGGCGCGCCATTTTTAATTGTGAACTCTTATCTTTTGATATGACTGATAATTTCTTAAAGCGTCATGTTTTAATTGATGATAATAAGGGCTATGGGCTTGGGGTTTATCTTTATCGAAACGATGTGGGGGCAGGACTTTATTGGGTCGTTGGCGCGGATTCGGGAGTGGGCTTTTTCTCTGGATATTATCCTGATGCAGGTGTTGTGGTTTCGGGATTTTGCAACACTGGTTGGGAAGGATGTTCTATCATTTTTGAAGAACTTTTAGAAGAGTTTGGCTGGGAAGAATTTGAATGGTAATAAATAACAAATACAAAGGAGAAATGTTCATGAATCAAGAAGCTATTAAAAAAGCAGCAGCGGTGATTGCCGCTAAATCAAACTATGTGGGCGGCGGCATGGAGGGCTATGCGGTGCTTGCCTTGATTGATGAGGACGGCTATCCGAGCGCGTCGGCATTGACCATTGCCAAGTCTGACGGCATCAACTGGCTGAGCTTTGCCACCTCGCCCGACAGCAACAAGGCAAAGCGGATTGCAAAGAGCAACAAGGCAAGCGTGTGCATTGCAAGTGCCGAATATAACATAACGCTTGTTGGCACAATTGAGATTATTACCGACAGCGAGACTAAAAAGGGCATGTGGTTTGAGCCCATGTCCCATATGTGGAGCGGTTATGACGACCCGAATTTTTTTGCCATTCACTTTAACACTGAAAGATACAATATTTTCTTTGTTGATGGCGAAAATGTAATATTTGCGGCGGACAAGCTGTAAAATTTTGCTGTACACACCAGCAAGAATGTGATACAATTAATTTATGACAAAATCTGAGGTGAGGAAATGCTGTTTATTAAAAATGCGAAAATTTTAACCATGGAGGGCGCGGATTTTGAGTGTGCATCCATACTTGTTGAGGGCAAAAAGATTTCTGCAATTGGTGAGGGGCTTGCGGCTCCCGCTGGGGCGCAGGTTATTGACGCTGCGGGCTATCTTGTGACCCCAGGGCTTATTGACGCCCACACGCACCTAGGGCTTGCAGGCACCGCCTTGCGCTGGGAGGGGGCTGACTACAACGAGGTCTCTGACCCTGTGACACCCCATGTGCGCGCCCTTGACGCCATCAATGGCTTTGACGAGAGCTTTTATGACTCGATTAAGGGGGGCGTGACCTGCGTTGCCACCTCTCCTGGCTCTGCAAATGTGATTTGTGGTCAGCTTGCCGCCATGAAAACAGGCGGGAGCAAGCGTGCGGACGATTTGGTAATCAAAGAGCCTTTGGCGATTAAATGCGCCCTTGGGGAAAATCCCAAAAATGTCCACGGGCAGATGCAGAAAAAAGCACCCATAAGCCGCATGGGCACTGCCGCAATTTTTCGTGAGACTTTCATGAAGGCTCAGGAATATCTTGAGAAAAAGAAAAATGCCGAAGAAGGCAAAAAGCCAGATTTTAACATGAAATATGAGGCACTTATTCCAGTCCTTGAGCGCGAAATTCCCATACATATCCACGCCCATCAGGCAAACGACATCCACACCGCAATCCGCCTAATCAAGGAATTTAACATCCGCGCGACCATAATCCACTGCACAGATGCCCATTTGATTATTGACGACCTTGTGGAAGCGGGGCTGCCCACCATCATAGGTCCAACCCTTGGCTTCAAATCCAAGCCTGAGGTGACTCACAAGACCTTTGCCACCGCCGACGCCCTTGTTAAAGCGGGCATCAAAACCTGCATCACCACCGACCACCCTGTTATCCCTCTACAACACCTAAACGTCTGCGCCGCCTTGTGTGTGCAAGCAGGGATGGATGAAACCGAGGCTCTCAAAGCAATCACCATCTACGCCGCCGAGGTTATAGGGCTTGAAGACCGCGTGGGCTCGCTTAAAGTGGGCAAAGACGCGGACATAGTAATCTGGGATAAGAATCCGCTTGATGCCACCAGCCATGCCCTCTACACCATTATTGACGGCAAGATTGTCTACGAACAGCAATAGTCTCTGGTAGGGCGGGGGCAAGTCCTCGCCCTACCAATATGTATGCAGTCAGCGGATATAGGAGGATAGTTATGGCAAAAAGAATATTCCTTGCGGCAACGGTTGTTGTCTCGCTTTTTGTGCTTGTCGCGTGCGGGAATGATGGACAGGCGGATTATTATGAACCTGATTATGAACAAGAGCAGCACGCCCCAGAGCTGACAACCCCGCCCTGCCGCGCAGGCTATCAACAGCTTGATAATCCTTTTGGGTTGCTACAATTTAATCCATTCAATGATACGACCTGGGATTCGTTTCTACTAACTGCGTTACCCGCTAGTGGGATATTTATTTTCGGGGATGCGTATGGTCAACTCACACTGTACTATGGTGGCGATACAGCAATACTGGGCGGCTTCAGTACATCTGGTTTCATTCGTGGCGTTTTTCCATCATTACTCTACCATGATTTTAATGGCGACGGGAGAAAGGAAATTGCCATGATAATACACGCAGGAGCTGGAACAGGGGTTTCGGTATCCAATTTGTACTTGCTGACTAAAGGTGTAGATGGTTGGAATGTGTTCCAAAATTTGATTCCGAGTCAAGTAGAAATTAGCTACTGGCTAAGTGAGGCAGAGATGCACGCCAAGGTATCTAGCAGTGGAGACGAACTATACTTCTTTTTTGCAGAAGAGGGTTTTGTATTTAGAGTTCCAGGACATTATGCTTATGGCGAGCTTGGCGAGTTTATCGGATTATCGTACGGAAACATAGCTGGCTTTAGTTTTGTTGATAGCCAGATAATCTTTAGTGCATCTATTGGTGCTGGCTTTGAAGGAATGTCACCAATGCACCCATTGCACCTGGGAGACGTGAGAGCCAGAGTGATTTTTGATGGGCAGAGTTTATTTTTGGACGAAATTATTTTCCAGCGGTCACCTTTTCATTGACTGCCCTCACACTTATTGCCGAGACCCATTATTAATTGTTGTAAATGTAAATTAGAATGCCTTCTGTATAGGCTATAAGCCCTGAAACTGCGCCAGTTACGTCGATTCCTTCAAAGAGCTCAGGGTAGAGGGTGGCGGCGATTAGCAGGGTGGCGGCGAGCTTTGTTTCTTCATGCTCAAGGATGTTTTCGGAAAATAGGATGATGCCGCCGTTTCTGACGGCTTCGATTGTGCCCCAATCTGGTCTGGATGTCAAAGACTGGATTGTTTCGTGATGACTTGTGCCGTCATTCACAAATTTCACGATTAAATCGGGGTTTCTGCGCACTACCCAATCGGCGGTGACATGGAGGGCGGCGGGGGCAAGGCGGGAGCTAACATTAATTCCTCCTGCATTTGTAATTAATTGGTAAAGAACAGAGCCTCTGCCGGCGGTGACTAAATCGCTGGCAGTTTCTGTGTAAACATACTTTAGCTGGCAAGGAAAAATCGAGTTTACGCCCTGCCTGAGCAAGGTGGAATAGGCGGCTATAAGCCCCACCACGCCGCCATCTGCGCCTATGACCGCATCATCGTAGACCTCGGCTGGCAGCTCTATGGTAATTACATTATTTTCTAGTTCATAAGACTGGAGGGCTGTGGGATTCTCATCGCTTTCATAGATGGCTTCTGTGGCGGACCTGCGGGCGTCCTCCGTTTCGATTTGCAGCTCAAGGGGCGAGAGGGCATCATGAGCCGCCTGAATATACGGAAGGCTCACGTATTCATCATAATTCGGGGCATCTTCCGGCACTTCTTCGATATATTCATCCTGAGGCGTCTCCACAGGAGGGCTCTCGGTCAAATCGTCTGAAATCCGCACACGGCAGCCGCCTAAAGTCAGCAAAATAAAGGCAAGTAAAATAATTTTTTTCAGCATAGCTACCTCCTATAGGAAATGTTGAAACTTGATTTTTGCCTTAGTTGCGAGGTTTGAACTTGCCCACACCATATTGGTCGTTTTGTCCAAGAAGGCTCGTGCTCGCTTACGCTCGCCCTCGCCTATGCCGCGGCCGCTGTAGACTGCCCTTTGCCATAAAGCCGTAATTTCGGCGTATTCCTCGGAATATTCCGCCGAGACCAATTCGGAAAGTTTGGGCGTGTAAGCCGAAAAGAGCACGTTTTCGCGCTTTAGACCCATGACCTCAAGCCATTCAAGAAGATAGATAAACATAGCATTAATCGCATCAGGAATTTCCTTTGAATCAAAGGCTTTTCGGCGTTTTGCCGCCTTTATGAGAGGTGGAGCAAAACGGATTATGAAAGCTATGCCCAGCAAAATTATGACAAATAAAATGGCGGGCAAAAGGGAGGGCAAAAGTGCTGCAAGCCCAATTTGGGCACCGTGGGGCAGGTGGTCGTATTCCACATAAAAGTCATGAGTGGGGGCTTGGTGGAGGGGGTCCTCGCCCACATCCGCTGCTCTTAGGTCGAGGTATTCAGGTTCAAACTCTATGCCAAAAGCCCCAAGACGCGCCATTTCGTAGGGACTTATGGGCGGATTCAGCCTATCGCGGACTGCTTCAGAAAAAACGCGCAAGGCGGCATTTTGCTCAGGAGCGACTACCCAAAGCCCTCCCGCCACCGCCACAAGTGCCAAAACCGCAATATACCTTTGTTTGCAGGTCTTTGCAAACATAAAACCTAAGCTCGCAAAAAGAAGTATATTCCAAAAAGCATCTGCAAACACGCCAAAATGCGCTTGAACAAACACAGCCACAAGGGTTAGGGCAACAGCGGGAATTTTGGAGCGCGAAAACGCCACCCACCCGCTTATTGCAGCGAAAAAGATGCTAAAAATCACAAGGGCACTCGCCATCAGACTCTCATGCGTGCTCTCATGCGCGGCGATGGAAAATGGCGTATATACGTACATTTGGAGACCTTCACTTATGGCAAATAGTCTGTTAAAAATTAACAAAAAGCCGTCGAAAAGCCCTGCAATGCCAAATGGCGGCAGCGCGGCGGACAAATCCAAAGCGAGCATGCTTAAAAGCACACCCGTTAAGGCTATAAACAGCGTAAACGCCAGGAAAACTCTTTCTCTCATATCATATTCCTACTTTGATTAGGTTAAAATTGCCAAGGTCGAGGGCGGGCTGGGGGGCGGGCTTGACAGTATTTGCCAGCAGCTCCCCAAAGCGAGCATCAAGCTCCAAAATGCTTGATATTGCGTGGTTTCTAAACTCCAAAGTCTCGGTGTCAATCCAGCCTATATTGTGGGGCGTGTCCTTTTCAAGTAGACTTCTACAAATGGCGTAAGCTTTACGCCCCATAGTGTTTATAAGCTCCGGATTTGAGGGCTTTTCGAGGGCTGTTTCGACCAGCACAAGAATGTTTTGGGTGACAGGAAGCCCAAGCTCGCGGACAAGGAGGGTGTCAGTTTTGTTTGAGAGCTTCCAATGAATGGATTTTAGGGGGTCGCCGGGGGCGTATTCCCTGATGGCAAAGGTTTCGGTGGGGTCGTGCCCTGGGTGGCTCTGGGAATATTCATCACTCTCCATCGGAGTAAAAGGGCTGATTTTTGGCTCAAATTCCACATCAATAAGTTTTGGCATAACGAGGATAGTTTCCACAGGCGCAGAGCTGACTTTGAAGCTTACAAGCCCGAATATATCAGTAATTCTCGGCTCAAGCATGGTAACACGAATTGCCCCGCAATGCTCCGGAGCAATTTCTTTTTTTTGCGCTGTCTCTCCTGTAAAGAGGTTTTCTTGCAAAAATTGACATTGTGTAGGCATTACGTTTGCCCGCCGCGAATTGAGCCATGCGACCAAAATCATGACAGCAGGAATCACAACACTGGCAACAAAAATCACCCTTGTGCCAAACTGATTCCCAAAAAAATGCAGGATGCCCATTGCAAAAAGCCATATTAAGTAAACAATTCTATTTTTTACCATCAGGAACTTTCACCTCGTTAAGAAGTGCTAAAAGTGCCGCCGTGGCGGTGATTTTCCCAGCCAAAGCCGCGGGGCTAAGGAGCACACGATGGGCACAGGTGTCCACAAAAACCCCTTGCACATCCTCACCAATCACAAAATCCCGCCCTGCCGCATAAGCCCTAGCTTTCGCCATCTTGTTCACAAATAGCGAACCACGCGGGCTGATGCCAAGCTCAAGCAGCTCATGAGCCCTCGAAGCCTCAGAAAGCCTTGCAATATAGCTCACAATCGGCTCGCTCACCGTCACATCTGCAACCTCATTCTGCATCTTTACAACATCATCCACACCAAGAATTTGCTCTACATTCTCAAGAGGATTCGCCCCCTGCCTACCCTGAATCACAGCAATTTCGCTCTTTAGGTCAGGATAGCCAATGCTCAATTTCACCAAAAATCGGTCAAGCTGGGCATATGGCAGCATCTGGGTCCCTGCAGTGCCCACATTATTTTGGGTTGCAATTACAATAAATGGATTTTCAAGGGGGTGGGTGCCACCGTCCACAGTCACCTGCCCCTCCTCCATAGCCTCAAGGAGGGCAGACTGGGTTTTGCTGGAAGTTCGGTTGATTTCGTCACCCAATAACAGGTTCACACCCACCGCAATTCCTGGTTTATACTCAAAGGCGTCCCGCCCCTTGTTATACATGGAAAAGCCCACAATGTCCGAGGCGGTCACATCGGGCGTAAACTGAATACGCCCGAATTTAAGCCCCAAAGAGCGGCTTATGGCAACGGCCATGGTGGTTTTGCCAATTCCTGGAATGTCGTCAAGCAAAACATGACCGCCAGCCAAAATCGCCGTCAGAATCTTCTCAACAACCTCTCTTTTTCCAGAAATTACCTTTTCAACCTCATTTACAATTTTCGCCACATTTGTATTCATATTACCTACCTGTCAAATTTTGTGTGATAAATGCAGCCGTCACAAACGTGCGTCCGTGGGTAACGGTGTGGTCGGGGGTGTAAACCGTAAGGACATGCCCCAGCGCAGTGGTTATTACAGCTGTAGAGGTTTCAGGAATCCACTCCACAACTGCCCCAAGCCCCTCAGCCGTTGCCCTAAGCGGCACCAGCTCTCCTCCGTTTTGCAGGTTTATTCTGCCTTGCAGATGGGCGTGCTCAGCGGTAATGGTAGCATTTGGAAGTGAATTGATAAAGCCTACCACCGCATGGTCCACAACCCGCGCTGTTGTGATTGTACTGAGGTTTTCAGCGTCACTTTCTCTTGCTGCCAGCACATAACTTATATCCATGCCATTAAAATTGGCATTACTTGTAATGACCGCATAAATGGCGTTTTCATCAAAAGGACGCCCATTTATGGAAGTAATTGTCACCCGTTCCACGCTTTGCGCCCTGTGCCAAATGCGGTCGCGGTAAGCCTCGCCCGCGTTAAAGACGGCAGCGGTATCAATGGTGTATTCAATGCCTGAAACGTGCATAAATGAGGCGGTTAAGGGGAAAGTTTCGTCTGAAAATGGTAGGCCTTGAGCAGAAGCTTCAAGCTGCTCCAAAAGCTCTGCACCTGTCAAATAAACCACCGCCACTGTGTTGGGAAAGGGCAGTACCCTACGCAAATCCTGAATCGTCACATCCCCAGCATAAAGAAAGTCCCGCAGATTTCCAGCATTCCAAAGGGCAACCACATTTTCAGACTCCACATGGATTATATTATTTCCAGCGGCTATATCATCTTCGCCAAAAAATGCCTCAATCTCGCCACTTACAGCAAACCACCTGAGGGCGTCTGTCCAAAAATTGCCAAGACTGCTCTCGCCCCCGCGATTTGTGGAAATTAGACCGTCAAGCGTAACCTCCGAGTGCCCAACCCATGTAAACTCGGCATGGACGGCGGCGCGAAAATCCGCCACAGTAGCCGCCAGAGCAGGGCAGGGGGCTATATCATTAAGCTCTATTGTCCTGTCGTAAAATTCGGCTGTAGAATTGTTAAAAATAACCACATCTACCGTGCCTGGCGCGGGAGCGGTATCTTGTGAGAGCAAAAACACAAGAGTGCTGTCCACCAAAGTGTTGCCATCAGCAAATTCAAGCCCTGCAAGGCTTGTTTCCAGAATATAGAGGGGAGTGGCAGGGTCTGTAACGCCAAAAAACTTGAAGGAAATGTCATTTGGGGTAGTTACCCACGCATATGGCGTAAAGCTGTGAAAATAATCGTTCACACCGATAATATTCTCAGAAACAGCCCTAATTTCAGGATTTGCGTAAAGCAGAGCCCCTAAAGGCCCAAAGTCAATGGCATCCCCGTGAAATGCCGTGCCAATTGTGCCTGTGCCAAAGGCAAAATCGTATGTGCCAAGTCCCACAACATCATATCCTGCGGCAACCATCAAGGTCATCATGGTGCTGCCGCTGTTAAAGCTTGAATAAATCGTACCATGTAAAAAATTGCCACTATCAACCAAAATAACATCAGCACCGCGGGCCTCAAAATCCGCGCGGACAGCGGCTATGCGGGGCAATATATCAATATCCCCGCGAATGTTGCCTGTGAATAGAATCACAGTGGTGTTCGTATACTCCCCCGCAGCCACAAGGCTTACAGGAAACGCCGCCATAATCAGGCATACCGCCAAAAACGCGCTTAAAATTCGTTTTTTCATTTTATACACTCCTTAATAATCCGTCATTGCGGGCTTGACCCGCAATTCCATCGGTTTCGCAAATCGCTCCCACGCTTTATAGTCATTCGGCGAACTTGACAGGATTCCGCGTCAAGCGCGGAATGACGGCTGTATATTCATGCCCTGAAATAATCCGATATGCAGGGCGTTCCCGCTCTCTGTAAGCCGCGCTGTGGTGGACGGCTCTAGGCGGGCTTTTCCTATACTCACCCACAAAATACTCCCACGCGCCATCTTCCCAAGGCAATTTCTCGGCTTCTTCCATATACTGCCAAAAAATCTCCTCACCGCCTTTGTGCCCCGCACTCGCCGAAGCTACAAAAAGCTGAAAAAGCTCCTCTTTGCACAGCCCCATTTTCTTCCAAACTGCCAAATTAACACGGCAAACATCATCAGCAATAAACTCAGCCAATATGCCATCACGAGCATCCACAGCTGCAAATTCATTGTCGAAATACAGCTTAACCTTCGCCAAATCCGTCAGCAGATGCTCTGCTCCAAAAGCCGCCTGAAAGCACAGTTTAACAGCGTCTTGCGGCTGCATTGATGGGTGCAGTTTCATTTGTTCATTTAAGTATGACTTTATCATTTGGGTACCTCCGCGGGATAAGCCGTGCCCGCTCCAAAGCAATTATAATGATAGGAACCACAACAAGCTGCACTGCAATCCCTGGCAAAGACGCGGTGAAATAGCTTGCGACCCAAATCCCAAAAGAGAAAACTTCGCCGCCAAATAGCAGCAGTGCCCCCACAATTCCAGCCACCACACGCCCAAGGACCATTGCCCCAATAAGGCTTATGTACAGGTCAAGGACCAGCCGCTTTGTGCGTACAATGTGCATCAAAATCCCTGCCACACCGCCATAAACAGCAAGCTCCGCCATCATTCTATAGAGGGTGGGCCCCGCCACAGGCATCCCTGTGGTCATGCTGCTAATCAGGGGTGTCACAAGCCCAGCAAAAAAGCCGTAAACAGGTCCGACAATAAGCCCTGCCACCAGCACAGGAATGTGCATGGGCAAAAGCACCCGCCCGCCAAAACCCGCAGCAATGGCATGAAACACCACAGGCAGCACAACCCCAGCCCCAATAAGCATTGCCGTTAAAATCATCCTTTTGATACTAGGCATCAAACCACTCCAAATAAAAAAACCACAAAAAGGCTAATACCTTCGTGGTATCAAATGCCGCTTCTTGCGGCTATCAATCAAAGCTTAACACAAATTCAGAAATTTGTCAAGAATTTTTTGCCCCAATGCTCAATTAGCTGCATTGGGGAATGAGTAGTCAGGGCTATTCGCCAAAGCCCGAGCCTGGCTTGTCGCTGGGCACAAACTTGAAGATAATGGCAGATGCTATGAAAAGTAGTGCAATGCCCGCAATGCCAAAATGGGGCTGACCTGTGAGCAGGGTGATGACCCCAAAAATCGTTGTGCCAAGGATTGAGGCAAAGCGGCTGAACACGTTGTAAAAGCCGAAATATTCATTGGACTTATCCTTTGGGATAATGCGCCCAAAATATGAGCGGCTAAGTGCCTGTATGCCCCCTTGGGCGGTGCCCACAAGCATCGCCAAAGACCAAAACATCACCGTCAAAGTCTCAATGTCTCTTTCAGGATTCATAAATAATGCGATTATACAAATTATTACATATGTTATGATTGCCACATAAATCATGAATTTCGCGCCAAATTTTACGGAGAGCCTGCCGTAGAGGATGGCAAAGGGAAAGGCGACAAATTGGGTCACTAAAAGCACCATCAGCAGCGTCATGGCGTCAAGCCCAATGGTTGTGCCATAGGCAATCGCCATGCGGATGATGGAGCCCACCCCGTCAGAATACAGGAAAAAGGCGACCAAAAAGATGAGGATGCTCTTTTGTTTTGTAATTTCCTTGAAAGTTTCCCAAACATTTACAAAGCTTTTTTTTATGTAGCCTTTTTCTTTTTCCACGCCGTATTTTTGGTGGACATTTCGCATAAAGGGAAGGATGAAAATGACCCACCACACCACGGCAACGCCAAAGGAAATGCGGTATGCGGTCATGAGTGACATGTTAAGCACGCCAAATTCCACAAGAACAATGGGCACCATGGAGAGGATGAAAGGCAGCGCACCGCCAATATAGCCAAAGCCAAAGCCGAGGCTCGAAATCCAGTTCATACGCTTGTTGTCGGTCACATCCACCAAAAAAGCGTCATAAATTTTATTTTGCCCAGAATAACCAATGGAAGAAATTACAAAAACCACGAGAATCCAAAACCACAGCTGTTCAGGGATAAAGGCAAGCCCAATGGTGCCTAACATTCCAATAAATGTAAAGAATGTGAACATAGCCTTTTTTCTGCCCTTAAAGCCTGAAATCGCGCCGATTACAGGTGCCATGACACCGATTATTATGGTGGCGACCGTGTTAGACAGGGCGTAGAAGGCACTGGCGTCCTCGCTTGTAATCCCCGCATAATACGCCGCCTGCATGAAAAACAGGCTAAAAATCACTGTCATCACAATCATAACATATGACTGGCTTGCCCAGTCGCTGAGTATCCAGCTAAGCTCCTCTTTGGTCAGGCTCTTGAAAAATTTTCTTTTCCTTTCGGTTTCCATAATTTAACCTCCCCTGTGAATGGTACAATTATATCACATTGGGACAGGTTTGAAAAGGGTTTTGAAAAATTTTACACAAACTTGACAATTGTATGGTATAAGTGTAAAATAGAGGTTAGCTGAAGTGCCAAGGGGGATTTTATGAAGCTTGTTGTGATTAGTTTTGACGGGGTTAGTGACAAAACATTTGAAGGGATGGCGGCTGACAGCGCGCATTTTCCAAATATTGCAAAATTTATGAAAGAATGTGATTATACTGGAGGTGTGAGCACCACTTTTGTTTCAAATACATATCCAATACATACATCTATAATTACAGGGAAACTGCCTCATGAGCATGGGATTATTTCCAATATTTTGCACGAAGACGAGGGGCAGGAGGTTTGGGCGCAGCATGTGGACATGATTAAGACGCAAACACTTTGGGATGCGGCGCGGGAGAAGGGGCTTAAAATTGGGGCTGTGGCATGGCCTGTGACCTGCGGCGCGCCCATAAAATGGAATTTGCCTGAGGTGCACATCCTTAAAGGGCAAAATAGGATGAGAGAGCATTTGCGCCACGGCAGCCCCATTTTTCAAATGAAAGCCTTTTTGCGCCACGGCAAAAAACTCGATGGACTGAAACAGCCTAATTTGGACGATTTCTTGACATGTGTTGCCGCTGATTTAATCAAAACAAAAAATCCAGACGCGCTATTTTTGCACTTTCTGGTTTACGATGGCTTTTCCCATGACTTTGGCACAAAAAGTGCCGAAATTGAGACCGCAAAAAAAGCTCTAGATGCCAACTTTGGCAGGATTTTAGAGGGCTGTGGGGATGCGGCTGTGGTTATTTTTGCTGACCATGGGCATAAGGATGTGGGCGAGGCGGTGGATTTGAATGAAGTGTTTGGGGCAGGGGAGTTTGAGATGTGCGCTGGTGTCGCCTTTGCCAAAAGTGCCAAGAAAGCTGATTTTGAGGGCTATCCGTGGTTTGGGCGTTTTTTGACTGACGAGGAAATGTTTGAAAGCGGCTACCAGCAAAAATCTGCCTTCGGCATTGCGGCAAAACTTGGCTACTTCTTTGGCAAAAAGCCAAACGCCGCCAATCATGGCTATCCTAAGGATTATCCAGATTATAAGGTATTTTATGCAGCCAAAAATATCAAGAAGCCTTTGGGAAAACTTCCATTTAATGATATTCGGAATGTGGGGGCTATAGCTGCTGCGGAGCTGGGTTTGCAGTTGTAGCGCACGCCCCTACAGTTTGTCTGTATGCTTTTTAATGTGGTCCATATCAAGGATAATGCCTGATTTTGCGAGCATTTTTTGCAGATGGCGGCGGATTGTGGCGCGGAAGTTGCGGCGGTAGGCAAGATTGTTGCCGTCTATAATGCCGCTTCTTTTCATAAATTCTATGTAGTTAATAAATTCAGTTATATTGCCTGATTTTTCCAAAAGGTCATAATAATGCAAAAATTTTTCAGAAGAATAGGTCGTGGGCATGCGGGCAACTTGGCTGACAAGGTTGCAAGCAGCCATGGGGCTTTTGTTTTCGTTATATTTCAGGGCACTGTCAATAAATTCAAAAGGGGAATCATGAAGCAAAGCCCCAACCAAATGGCTGTTTGAGTTAAAGCCAAGTTCCTTTGGGGAGGGCATTTTGACGCCCAAATGGTATAATATAGAAACAAATAAGTGGTAGGGCAATCCAAATTCTGCCATATATCGGCGGATAAAAATGTCACTTTCAAGGGTTTGCAAAAAATCCTTAAAAGCTGCCAAAAAATCTTGACCTTTATAATCTTTGGTAATGCGCACATCAATTAATTTTCTCAGGAGTTTATCGCTCAACTTTCGGGTTTTGCCTGACAAATCCACCCAATCGTCACAAATTTGAAGCAGGGTGTCGCCGGTGTTAATGAAGCGCGACACAACAAGCAAATTCTTGCCCATATCCTTGATTTGGCGGCACAAAAAGCCAAAGTCGTTGTCGCCTGTGGCAAGCACAACGGTTTGAATGGAATGCCGCCTTGCAATGGCAAGGGTCACATCCACGCCCATCTTAAAATCCACAAGATTTTTTTGAGATTTGTTTTGGCTGCCTTTAGGCGCCTCAGCCAGCACAAGCTCTACCTTGTGCTTTTGTAAAACCGGCTTGATTTTCTCTTGATACGGCGTGAGAGCTGCCCCGCCGCGCATATACGCACGGCTAAGAACAACCTCGCCCACAAGCACGCTTGCCTTGATTTGCTCAAAGAGTGCCAAAAAATGTTCCTCAAACTGGTCATTTTTCACGCCAAGCCCAATATTTTCCAAATCATAAAAAATGGCTGTTTTCATAAGTGAATACCCCTAACCCAAAAAACCGCTGGCGGTACAAAACCAGCGGTTTTTTAGTTATATTAGTTGTTCCTAATTTCTAGCAGCATTAAATGCAGCAGCAGCAGCCTCTCTAATGGCGTAAGAAGTGTAGGTGGCACCTCCGATGGTGTTAATGCCAGCAATATTACCTCTTGCATTAACAACTTGGGTAAAGGTAGGCATAGCCATGCCAACCCAAGGTGCAGATTCTCCGTGGGAAACAACTCTGTAAGACTCAACAGTTTCACCGTCGGCTGCAATTACAATCTCAACAACAAGGGTTGTTGGGGTAAGACCGCCTTCGTTGTCAGGTCTGTGAGAGTAAGTGTTGTTAGAAGAACCAGTGTGCGCGCCTGGACGGAAAGTGGTCGCAGCTGGAGGAGGAGTGGCAGCAGGAGTCTCACCAGGAGCACCAGGAGTGGTTTCTGGCTCAGTTACAGGCTCATCGCCGTTGCCATTATCCGGCTCGGTTTCTGGCTCGGTTTCCGGCTCAGTGGCTGGTGGCGGAGCGGCACCTTGCACAAAGCCAACTCTGTCCATAACTTCAGTTACAGCTTCTAAAAGTGCCTCAGTTGTGACTGTAGCACCATTAACCACATTAACGCCCAAAGTAGATTGCTCAGCAATGATTTGGTCAACAACGCTTGGGTGCATCATGTTTACAAACATTTGGGTTTCCATGTTAAAGTTAACATAAATGGACTCAATAACGCTGTGGTCAGCATTAAAGTTTACTTGAACATAAATGTTTTCGGTTCCGCGAGTGGTGCGTGCGGAATTGTCAGTTGGGTCAGCCCAGCCTAGAGCAGATGCTGAGTATGGACCGGGATAGACAACCTCGCCAGCGGCACCAGCAACAGGCGGTGCAGGTTGTTCGATAACAATTGCACAGTTGCAGGTTGCGCATCCGCAAACCTCAAATCCTACACGCTCAAGGACTGTGTTAACAGCGAGAATGAGGGCTTCTGTCGTGACAGTCGCGCCATTTCTCACATTGATGCCAGAGGTGGTTTGATTATCTACAATGTGATTAACAACCATAGGGTGCATCATAGCAACCCACGGCGGGTCTTCACGATTGTAGTTAAAATCAATGCTCTCAATGCGCTCGCCATCGGCAGAAAGATTAACAGTTACAAAAATGTAATCATTAAAACCCATTGCTGATGCAGAAAAATCACCTGCAGGCACTTCCAAAGGCGGTGCCGGTCTTGAACATGCTGCAAGACCCATAGCTCCAATGACCAAAACAACTAGAGCTAAAAATTTCATACTCTTTTTCATGTCTAAAATCTCTCCTTAAATTCGTATTTTGTATGTTCAATTAAGAATTATACCACATTAATTAATATTTGTAAAGGCTTTTTTGTCAAATTTCTTACATATTTTTTACAGCAGAGCTAGGACTGCGAGGTGAAGGGGGTAAAATGCGTAGAATCCGTACTTTAACAGGGGATGGTCAAGACCGCGTTTTCCGTTATATAGGAGGACGAGCAGGGCGGCACTGACGCCAAAAAGCAAAAAACCAAGGCCTCTGGGGAGATAGAGATAGAGCATAAAAGCGGCTATAACGGCGGCAGAGGTGTGCTTTGATGCAGGGGCGGCGTAGTAGAGCATGAAAATCATAATGACTCCAAAAGCCCCGAAATCCGAGGACAGCTGGTGGGCTAAAAATGCAAAGGGCGGCAAAGCTACAATGATTGCCCAGCGTCTTGACTTTAAGGCTTTATACACAGCAATTGCACAAACGGCAAGAAAAAGCGTGTAAAAAACATTTGTGCCTTGGAGGAAGCTTATAGGCCTGCCCAGTGCCAAATCGAAGGGAATTTGGGATATGAGGGCAAGTGCGCCAAGCCGCGTGGCGTAGGCCTTAATGTTTTTGGTATGCAGACAGCCTTGTGCAATTAAAAATGCAAATATTGGAAATGCCATCCGCCCAATAAAGCGGGCAAGCATGAAAATCCAAGCATATTCCTCTATTTGGGCTAAAGGCATTAAAAGCACAGCCCCCACATGGTCAACCAGCATGGAAGCCACTGCAATCAGCTTTAAGGTAGACGCGCTCACCTTTTACGGCGCGGGTCGCGTTTGACGCCCTTTGGGGTTATCATGGGGATGTCGGGATGGGTTTTGCGGGCGCGGGTTGATTTTCTGGGGTTTTTGGCCCTAGCCACGGCGTAAATCACAAAAAATGCAGCCACCACCAAAGCCCCGCTCAGGACATTGCTCGCCCAAACAGAACCTTGATTCTGGCTTACGCCTGATGTGTCTTGCAAAGTGTAATTCATATTAACCTCCTAATTTATGGAATAAATTCTCTAAGGGGCATCATTAAAAAGGGTATAGTCATGAGAGTGACCTCCAACTGGTCGCCATAACGCTCATGAAGTGTCGTTCCCATGCTCGGCACGCCAAGCCCCATAAAATCATACCCAATGGCAACATGCCGCATTTCGTGAATTGCCATCACATTTTCCCCTTGCAGCCTGTCAAAATGGCGGGCGAAGTTTTGGGGCTTGTAATAGGCGCGGACCGAGTGGCAGCCCGTCAGCATAAGGCGGTGAAATTGCACTATATTTTCGAGGGCAAAATTGTAAGAATCTGTATATTGCAAGCCCTCGTCACGCAAAAGCTGCAAATACCGCAGACCCGAAGAATAACTTTGATGCCCCACATCCGAGCCGTGGAAAACTGTTTCAGGAAAGTAGTGTTTTACAGCTTTATAAAACTCCAATGTGTACTGCATACCAGCATACGAGCCGTGCCAATCCTCAAAAAGCTGGTATATAATGTCATCATACTCCGCCTGCATCCATCTGTTTA
>Ga0209755_10000978_pt1 | contig 47934 bp, 32 predicted proteins | sample TergutCo191P1_FD_187301 | JGI IMG/M metagenome (GOLD analysis project Ga0209755, IMG submission 187301) | Cornitermes sp. P1 segment gut microbial communities from Petit-Saut dam, French Guiana - Co191P1 (SPAdes) (version 2) | ecosystem: Host-associated > Arthropoda: Insects > Digestive system...
CAGAGAAATGGACGATGCCTATAAGAGATTGGGGGCGAGCGTTAAATCAACTCGCCATTGAGTTTGGAAAAGAACGGGTTCCGTTCTGATGATATTCTGTCATTTACACAATAAATCTGACAGGCTCGCTATCATGGCGCTACATTGATTAAGAATTTTAATATTACCTCTACTTTTATTGATCATCAATAACTTGGCTATCAAAAACTGCAAATTCGAGAGAATTAGGTGAAATAATTCGTTTCTTAATATGTTCATCAATTTTATTAAAGACATCTTCTCCGACTGATTCAATAATCATCTGTTTCCAAAACATATCTCTATAATTTATTAACACCTTATTTTTCATGTTTATTCCTTCTCCTTATAAAATTAGTATAAGTATTAAAAAACCTAAAATCACCAATTAAAAGTATCATCACCACCTTTTGAGTTAATCCATTCTTTAATCGCACTTAACTTTGCATTTACACCTGTATCAGCATTTTCCAAATCCGTTACTTTCTTAACAAGCCCAGCAGAAGCGTTTCCAACGGAAGTTTCTAAACTTATAATTTTATTTCCCTGAGAAGTAACATCAGATTTACTGGCTTTATCTTTGAGCTCATCTTTTAAATTATCTATGAGTTCATTAAACTTTTCTTCAAATTTTGTAAAATCATCTGTGCTAACCTTAGCTTTAAGATTATTTTCTAATTCATGTATACTTTGAGTAAATTCTTCAACAAAAACATTGAATTTATGTTGGAGTAGTTTAATTGCCCTGCGGTTTTCTTCTATTTGAGCCAAGTCAAAATTACCTTTTACCGTACTAATTGTCATTTATGATTCCTTATATATACTTAGTTTCAATTTTCTAAAACTAATTTATATATGAAGCGGATATTAGTTAAAATTGAAAAATTAAATGAAGAAACGATTGACGCTATTCAAGTTAATAAGGATAAAGAAGAGGGTAAGGTAATACCGCATAATAAAGCGTATCCAATGAGGGAAAAGCCTAAATTATCTACGCAAAATAACTGCGAGGTTGGGTTACCTAGTGTTAACTAGTAAAATTATAACGGAGGAGTGGGAACTGTAACTCTATCCTGACTTTCAGCCATATTTAAATTTGAAACAAATTTTGATGGTTCTATAGTTCTATTTGCAATTTTAACATTAATCACGCTGCCATTTACATGATCGAGAATTTCAGGAGTATTTAATGGAGCTCCATATGTTCCAGACTGAACTCCCGACCATCTATGCATATCCAAATTATTCTGTACATTTGTAATCATATTTAACAAAGTATTAAACGCATTCGGATCGTTATTTAAAGCCTTTATTACTTCAGATAGCTGATCTAAATTTTTAGCCGCAGAATCAATTGGCGAGCCATCTACGTCAGTAAAATTACCGTTTTCATCCATCCCTAAGACCCAAGCAATCCAAGATTTTAACTTCGTGATTTCTGCTGATATGTTTGTATACAATCCCATTAATTCTTTATCTAAAAAATTTTTATTTACAGCATTGAGACCTATTGGCGTCACATCGCTGGTGCTTAACCGCCCATTGTTATCATACGCGCCAATCCGGTTTCGGATTGGTGTGGGGGTTGCGCCGTGGGGTCTTTCTCTGCCGTCGTCGATTGAATTTTCTTGAAGTTCAATTATATCCTCGTTGCTAACTTCTCCGTATTTATTTAATAGGTGACCATTTCCTTTGTATTGGTTGATGTGGTTTTGAATAAGTCGGGTAATCCAATCTGTTACCTCTATTGGACCGGGGTTATTGGGATCAGCTGGGTCTCCCAATTGTGCCCATAAATGGACTCTGCTATCTTTAGCATTACTTGGTTTTACTTTATCTTCAAGAAATATTTCACCATCTTGCATCGTTTTAACTTTGCAACGATAATTTTTATCTCCTCTGGACATTAAAATTGTATGAGCCATATTTAATTAGGGAAGTTTAGTAATTTGCAGGTTAATTTATTTAGATAAAAAAGATGATAAAAAACGAATTTTTTTGTAAAATCTGGTTTTTATAGTTTAATCTATAATTTGAGGGGAGAAATTCGCTCTAATGTATACTTTTCTATAACTTTAGGTATATTATGTAGTTTATACGTAACTATAGAAGTGCGAAAAATTTTAATCACGCTATTAGTAGCGTAGGTGACTGACACCATCTGTAATCTTTCTAAAAATTTGCGTGACAAAAGCGCCGTCTTCGTACAAAAATCGAATATAAAGCAAATCTGTCAATTTATTACGTTCCCAAAGACCGTCTTTCTGCTGCTCTATTGCCAAATCTAGCCATTCATCTCTGTTAAGCGCCGCGTCCGAACGGCGTTGCGTAAATAAATACCGTCCTTCAGGAAGCGTTACCTGTTCTTCATCCGTTTCCCCGCCGCACTTTTGCCCCGTAAACAGCAAATTCCCCAAAAACTGCCCCAAATCGGGTTCAATTTTACGGCTTTGGGCGGGATTTATCTCAAAACACATGATAAATTCGCCGTTTTTAGTGATTGTCACCGGGAAATTGTCGATTTTTTTAAAAGAAAGGGGATTGCAAAGATTAAAATATGTTAAAAAGGGCACATCCATAAGTAGTCCAAGTATAATGATAAAAAACAACAAAGTATAGCAAAACTCAAAAAATACCAATTGACAGGCTTCAAATAGTAAAATAATATATAATAATGGCTGAAAACGAGTTTCTCAATGATGCTAATTTTGAACTGTATCGCGTTCTCATTTACAAAGAAAGCGGTATAACATTCACTCCCACTAACCGCTCTATATTAGAAAGCAGGTTGAGGGAACGGCTGCGCGAGAAAGGGGTTGCGTCTGTAGTCACTTATTTTGATACAATCAACAAGGATAAAGAAGAGCTCAAAGGTTTTCTGGATTCGATCACGACAAACCTTACGCGGTTCTTCAGAAATCAAGCTCAATTTGATGCTCTGGAAAAATTTGTTATACCTGAGTTGATCACAAAGATCAAAAAGGTTCCGGGGACGATCAAAATATGGAGCGCGGGATGTTCCACAGGCGAGGAGCCTTATACAATAGCAATGTTGTTAACTGAAATCCTTCCGAAATCATGGAACTATGAAATTCTTGCCAGCGATATTTCTCTTAAATGTTTAATGACAGCCAAAGAAGGGTTTTACGCGGAAAGCAGAATTGTCGGTATCCCGGATAATTACCTTGCAAAATATTTCGATAAGGTCGAGGGCGGATATAAAATTCATTCCGATATTCACGCAAAAATTAAATTCGACTATCACAATCTTAAAAATGATTCCGGCATAAGAAACTGCGATGTTGTCTTTTGCCGAAATGTTATTATATATTTTGATGAAGCGGCTCAAACGAATGTTATGTCGCGTTTCTATGATTCAATGGCGTCAAAATCGTTCTTGTTTATCGGTCATTCAGAATCATTGTTCGGAATGGATACAAAATTTGAATTCTTAAAAACAGAATGGGCGACATTGTACTGTAAGAATATCTAGGAGAAAATAAAGTGGCAGATGAAATACAGGTCTTGATTGTAGACGATTCAGCTTTAATGCGTAATCTCATCGGAAGAATTGTAGATGATACGCCGGGATTAGCCGTTGCTGACAAAGCAATGAACGGTTACTTTGCATTGCAGAAGCTTGACAGATGCGATGCTGACATCATCGTTCTGGATCTTGAGATGCCGGAAATGAACGGCATTGAATTCTTAAAAGAGCGGAAAAAACGCGGGATCGAAGTTCCTGTCGTAATACTTTCATCGATCGCAGCGAAAGGCGCGGAAATAACAATGGAAGCGCTGTCGCTCGGCGCGAGTGACTTTATTCAAAAACCTTCCGGTTCTATCTCGGAAGATATTCATGTTGTTAAAGATATCATCGTAGAAAAACTTCTTGGTTACGGCGGCGCGTACCGCAGAAAGCGGGGAAAGAAAGTTCTTGCTCCTTCCGAGTACACTCCAAAAACTCCGTCCGCCAAAAATTCAGACATCGCTATTCACTTTAAGCTTGCGGCGGCGGTTCCCGTCGCTCCTGCGGCTCCGCCCACTCCTGTGCGCAAACCGGCTAACACGGAAATTATCGCCATCGGCATCAGCACCGGAGGTCCGGATGCTTTGCGCGTTGTGTTCCAGAAAATCGATGCGGATTTAAAAATACCGATCGTCGTTGTTCAGCACATGCCGGCGGGATTCACAAGTGAATTCGCAAAGAGCCTTGATCGCATCTGCCCGCTTGATGTAAAAGAAGCCGAAGACGGCGACGCTATTCTTCCCGGAAGAATTTTAATCGCGCAGGGCAACAAACATCTCGAAGTAGAAAAAAAAGTAGGCGGAGCTTTCGCGCGCCTTTCAGATTCTCCTCTTGTTTCAGGTCACAGACCTTCGGCGGATGTTCTTTTCGCTTCTGTAGCGATGGCTTATACAAACCACGCGCTCGGAGTAATCATGACAGGTATGGGCCGCGACGGCGCTCAGCACCTTGGCACGATTTTCAAGGAAGGCGGCATGACTCTCGGTCAGGACGAAAAAAGCGCAGTTGTTTACGGGATGCCTCGCGTCGCGTACGAACTTGGACACGTTCAGGAACAGGTTTCTCTGGACAATATGGCGCGCAGAATTTGCGACGTCGCAAAGACACCGCGGTAAGGATTACACCTCCTCCACATATAGCGTCTCTGGAACTAGACAATAGAATATTCCTTACATTATCTTTATAAGCAGGGATATATTATGAATTACGAAAAATTTACCATAAAGGCGCAAGAGGCCTTGAATGAAGCGATGGTTATTGCGCAGAAGAACGATCATTCTCAGATTGAAAGCGAACATTTGCTGCTTGCTCTGCTGCGGCAGGAGAATGGAGTAGTTCCGCAGGTTATAAAGCAGATTGGCGTTGATGTTAACGGGCTTTGCGCTGATGTAGAAACGCTGGTTAAGAACACGCCCAAAATTTACGGAGAAGCGGCGCAGGTTTTTTACTCTCCAATGCTGTCAAAAGTCATGGCAAAAGCGGAAGTTGAAGCTTCGGCGCTGAAAGACGAGTTTGTTTCTACAGAGCATATCTTGATTGCAATGGCTGCCGGCGAAGGCAAGGCGGCGGATATATTAAAAAAAGCGGGCGTTAACAAGAACGCGATTCTCGGCGCGCTGAAGCAGGTACGGGGCAAAGCCCGCGTAACAGATCAGAACCCGGAAGAAAAATATCAGGTACTGGATCGTTATTGCCGCGACTTGACGGCTCTTGCGCGTCAGGAAAAACTCGACCCCGTAATCGGACGCGATGAAGAAATACGCAGATGTATGCAGGTGCTTTCCCGCCGCACAAAAAACAACCCGGTGCTTATCGGCGAGCCGGGTGTTGGAAAAACCGCTATTGTCGAAGGTCTTGCGCGGCGCATTGTAGCGGGTGATGTGCCGGAAGGACTAAAAGGAAAAAAACTTCTCGCGCTGGATTTGGGCGCACTTGTCGCCGGAGCGAAATTCCGCGGCGAGTTTGAAGAACGTTTAAAAGCCGTTATTCACGATGTTCAAGCCGATGACGGAAAAATCATTCTTTTTATTGACGAGCTTCACACGCTTGTAGGAGCCGGAGCCGCCGAAGGAGCGACCGACGCTTCCAATTTATTAAAGCCCGCGCTTGCACGCGGTGAACTTCGCTGCATAGGCGCGACCACGTTAGACGAATACAGAAAACATATCGAGAAAGACGCGGCTCTTGAGCGGAGGTTTCAGCAGGTTTACACGGCGGAACCGTCTGTCGAAGATACGATCGCAATTCTGCGCGGGCTTAAAGAGCGTTACGAAGTCCACCACGGCGTACGAATTAAAGATGAAGCTCTTGTGGCGGCAGCTAGCTTGTCCAGCCGTTACATCACAAGCAGATTTTTACCTGATAAAGCGATTGACCTTGTTGATGAAGCCGCCAGCCGCCTTAAAATGGAACTGGACAGCCGCCCGACAGAATTGGATAAAATCGAGCGAAAACTGCTGCAGCTTTCGATTGAAAGACAGGCTCTTTCGCGCGAAGAAGACGCAGCTTCCAAAGAACGCCTAACAAAACTGGAAAAAGAAATCGCAGACCTCACAACTGAGCGTGACGCGATGAAAGCGCGATGGGAAAGCGAAAAACTTGATATACAAAAAATACGCGAGCTTAAACAGCAAATAGAAGAATTAAAAATTGAAGAGACCCGCTATGAACGCGACGGCGATTTATCAAGAGCAGCGGAAGTTAAGCACGGCAAAATCCCCGAAGCGCAAAAACAGCTTTCTGCGCTTACGGATCAAATGGAGAAAAAAAGGGAAAAAGCCGCCGGGACAGACGCTTCCGCTCTGTTACGCGAAGAGGTCTGTGAGGAGGACATCGCGGGCGTTGTGTCCGCGTGGACTGGAATCCCAGTTTCTAAAATGCTCTCAGGCGAACTTCAAAAATATTTAGATTTGGAAAAAGTTCTGGAAAAAAGAGTCGTCGGTCAGGACGAAGCCCTTGCCGCTGTCGCCGACGCTATAAGACGCAACAAAGCGGGGCTTTCCGACGCAGCACGCCCGTTAGGTTCATTTTTATTTTTAGGACCCACAGGCGTTGGAAAAACCGAACTTGCAAAAACTTTGGCGGACTTTTTGTTTAACGACGAAAAAGCCCTTACGCGCATAGACATGAGCGAGTACGGCGAAAAACACTCGGTGAGCCGGTTGATCGGCGCGCCGCCGGGGTACGTCGGTTACGAACAGGGCGGGCAGCTCACAGAAGCCGTAAGACGCCGCCCCTACAGCGTTATCCTTTTTGACGAAATCGAAAAAGCGCATCAGGAAGTTTTCAACGTCTTTTTGCAAATCCTTGACGATGGCAGACTGACAGACGGACAAGGCAGAGTCGTCGATTTTAAAAATGTAATTATTATAATGACGAGCAACTTAGGCTCGGATTTAATTCTTGAAGCGAAAAACCCGGAAACGTTACGCGCATCTTTAATGGAACTGATAAAACAGAGTTTCAGACCGGAGTTTATCAACCGTATTGACGAAACCGTAATTTTTAACAGACTCGGCAAAAATGAAATCGGCAAAATTGTAGACATTCAGCTAACGCGCCTTTCGCAGCGGCTTGCGGAACGCAAAATTACGCTGGTGTTAACAGACGCGGCAAAATCCCTGCTTGCCGAAAGAGGATACGATCCCATGTTCGGCGCGCGCCCGTTGAAGCGCACAATACAAAGCGATCTTGAAAACCCGCTTGCAAAGCAGGTAATCGGCGGCAGTATCCGCGAAGGCGACACAGTCACGGCTGACGCCTCGGCGGACGGGATTGTGTTTAAGAAGAAAAAATAATTAAAGGCGTTTTTTACAATGTTTTATACTTTTTAAAGAGGTGACTGACACCTTTTTTACATTATTATGACGTTTTGTAGATATTTAATAGGTGACTGACACCATCAATACTATCTATTATGATTGACAAACGCTATAACTATCATTATAATGATAGTTATAATGAGTAGAAATATCAAATACAAACTACCATCTCCTGCCGAATACGCATTGAAAAAGCTTGGAAATGACATCAACAGCGCAAGGCGAAGGCGAAGAATAACCAAAGAAATAATGTCTAAAAGAACAGGCATTTGTATCAACACCCTTTCAAAAATTGAAAACGGGAATCCAAATACCAGCATGGCGGCGTGGGTTTCCATACTTTATGTACTCGATTTACTTGATAATTTTAAAGACATATGCGATTTAAAAAATGACGAAATGGGCATAATCCTTGAAGATGAAGATTTGCCGAAAAGGATACGCTACAAGAAGGTCAAATATGAACGAGACAGTTGAAGTATACCTTTATCCAGATAAATTTATAGGAAATTTGTATTTTCGTTTTAATAACGGAAAACAATCCTCATCTTTTGAATACAGCAAAGAGTGGATTAATGATAAAGATGATTCTTTTGCAATAGAACCATCGCTTGAACTTTATCCAATTCAATACCATGCAAAGAATGTTCCTGTTTTCGGCTGTTTAAGCGATTGTTCTCCTGATCGCTGGGGAAGAAATTTAATTATCCGCAAAGAAACTAAAAGAGCGGAAAAGCTGAACCAAACTCCAAGATCAATTACCGAACTTGATTATTTATTAGGTGTAAATGACGAAACAAGACAGGGAGCGTTAAGATTCAAAATAAAAGGAAATAATGAATATTTAACAACAAATGAAAAAGACAGCATCCCTCCTTTAATATCGCTCCCAAGACTTTTAAACGCTGCTGAGAAAATACAGGACTTAAGAGAAGATGAAGAAGATTTAAAAATTTTATTGAACGGCGGATCATCCCTCGGAGGCGCAAGACCAAAAGCCTCGGTTTATAATGGAAATAATTTATCAATTGCTAAATTCCCCAAAAAAGACGATTTAACAGACGTATCATTATGGGAATCTCTGGCTCTTTTACTGGCTAAAAATGCCGGTATAAATGTTCCCGAATGGAGCATTGAAAAAGTTACAGGCAAAACTGTTTTGGTCTTAAAGCGTTTTGACAGAATAGGAAAAGAAAGAATTCCTTTTATATCAGCTATGACTATGCTCGGAGCAAAAGATCAGGAACAGCACAGCTACATTGAAATTGCGAATGCCATTATTAAAAACGCGGAAAACCCGGAAAAAGATTTAACAGAATTGTGGAGAAGAATAGTATTTAATATTTTAATTTCAAATACAGATGATCACCTAAGAAATCACGGATTTTTATTAAACGAAAAAAAATGCTGGGAGTTATCTCCGGCTTACGACATGAATCCGGTTTCAAGACAAATAAGCCCAAATTTTCACGCGCTTTCGATAAACAGTATATCTACTGAAGGTTTAATAGATACTGCTTTTTCTGTTATAGATGAATTCAGGTTAAGCAAAGAGAACGCACATTCTGTTTTCAGTGATGTTAATAAATCTGTTAAAGATTGGAAAAATATTGCTAATTCTTTAGGCATCTCCAAACAGGAGATAAGTATGATGGAGTCCGCATTTTTGGCGAGTTAAAATTTCGTCTGCCGTTTGTTAAGTGCAATACGCAAATATTTATCCTGAATATTTTTAAATTTGTATACTATTCATTTATAATAATTCAAGTAATTTGCATATTTTTTCTTTTGTTTGTTCTCTTGTGCCAGAATCAATGGATTCTGGAAAAAATTCTTGTGGATTCACATTTAATGAATCTGCAATTCTAATTAGTGTCAGAACAGAAGGCTGTTTTTTACCTTTTTCCAAATTTGCAATAAAACTTTGTGATAAATTTGAGCGAAGAGATAATTCCATCTGAGAAATCCCATTTTTGATACGAATTGCTTTGATTTTATCAATAATATACTTTAATTTCTCTTCAATTTCCATTAGTTAAAAATAATGCTCTAAAGATATTGACACAATATTCTAAAGAATATAATATATATCCATTGGAAATATTGTATTTTCATTCATATTTTTTTAGCCAAAGGCTTAAATTGGAGGTCTGTTATGAAAAACAAAAGAAATTGGTTGGGAATACTAGTAATGCTACTGGTATTCGGAATGATGGTTGTTGGATGCGATAATGATTCAACAAATGGCAATGATAGTGAAACAATTTATGATCCTGAAGGAATATGGGATGTTTCTATATACGGTCAAAATGCAACAGTAATAGTTAATGGTAATAATTATACATTTTCTGGAGCTGGTGTGACAGATGAAGGTACATATATCAGAGATGGTAATGTTGGTACACTTTGGAGTGATGGTTGGTATAATTCTATAGGTACAGTTACTTTAACAAGTAATACTACAATGACTTTAAATTTAGTAAGTCCTTCAATTTTTACTGGGGTTTTTACAGGTCATAAACGTATGACGCAGTAAATGATTTTATGTAGTTCACACCCAGTGTCATCACCTTTCGCTTCTTTAACCAAATGGGTACAAACAGGGCAGGCGGCGACCGTGACAGGAAAACGATCTTAAAAAGGGTGTCAGTCACCTACACTATATGTGGTGTGGTTAAAATTTTTAACTACGCTATTGGTGGTATGGGTGACTGACACCTTTTTTGTTTTGTTTAAACTTTTTGTAGATTAATAAGAGTTGGGTAAAATGTGTTTGTTAAAGCGTATGCCCAAAGAATTTAATAAAAGGGCGCGGTGCGAAAAGACACATCGGTGACATACGACGTGAATCGCAACCAAGCTATACGCAGAGCGAGTGTCAACCAATCCACGCTCGTCCGGAGCCGATGGGGCTTTTCGCACACGCCCATTTTCACCAATTTTTAGGCATACGCTTCCACAAAAAGGCAATAAACTCAACTTATAACACTATCACCCTGACCGTATTAACCGGATTTGTACTTTGTATCGGAAGTCCCGCAACCAAAACAATTTTATCCGATAATTCCGCCGTCTTTGATTCCTGAGCGATGCGCATTGTGTTTTTGATCATGCTTTCGGCTTCGTCAGCTATTGGCGCGTAACAGGGAATAACGCCCCAGTAAAGTTGCATTATGCGCATAACTTTGTCGTATGGCGTAAGAGCAAGAATGGGCTGGTCAGGGCGAAACGCGCTTAGATAACGCGCGGTTCTGCCGCGAAGAGAAGGCGTTACAATCGCTTTGGCGTTTACAGAGGCGGAAATTGCCACTCCGGCGCGCGCCATGGTTATTCCAAGGTTGTCATTAGGGTTGAAATCTTCGGAAAGACATTCGTTTCTGATATTTTCCATGTGTTCGCGGAATTCATACGATTGTTCGACAGTTCGCGCGATTTTATCCATTGTCTTTACGGCTTGAACAGGGTACGCGCCGTTCGCGGTTTCGCCGGAAAGCATTACAGCGTCCGTTCCGTCGAAAATTGCGTTCGCGACATCGGTTAGTTCGGCGCGTGTGGGGCGCGGATTTACAATCATGGATTCAAGCATTTGCGTTGCGGTAATGACGGGTTTCCCCATCTTGCGGCATACGCTGATTATTTTTTTCTGAACAAGCGGAATCTGTTCCGTTGGAAGTTGGACGCCGAGATCGCCGCGGGCTACCATTACTCCGTCCGCAGCCTGGGCAATCTCTCTGATGTTTTCCACTCCTTCTCCGGTTTCAATTTTAGCGATCACTTTAATCCTGGAATTAAGAGTGTTTAAATATTCCTTAATTTCCGTAACTTCGTACGCAAAACTTACAAAACTTGCGGCGATAAGATCAACGCCCATTTCTACGCCGAAAGCAATATCTTTTTTATCCTGCTCGCCTATAATCGGAAGTCTCGCGTGTATGCCTAACAGGTTTACATTTTTTTTGCTTCTGATTTCCGCGGTGTTGTTTGCTTTGCAGTTAATTTTGTTATCTGCAACATCGATAACTTCAAGATCCAGAAGACCGTCCGCGACAAGTATATGATGACCGCCTTTCAATTTTAAAGGCGCTTCTTTCCAGGAAATTGAAATGCGCGCAGGCGTTTTTCCGTCTTCGCCCGCCGGAACGGTCATGCAGTTATCAACAGTCACAATGACAGAATCATTCTTTTTTATTGTTACCTTGCAGTCGTTTTCCGTCTCGCCTGTGCGGATTTCCGGACCTTTTGTGTCCAGCAGAATTGCAATTTGCTTGTCCATGGCGGCGGATACCCGCCTGACATTTTCAATTGTTTTTTTGTGGCTTTGCTGATCTCCATGAGAAAAATTCAGACGCGCAATATTCATACCCGAAAGTATTAAATCGCGGATTACGGCTTCATCAAAAGACGATGGACCGATTGAACATACAATCTTGGTTTTCCTGTTTCCCATTTAATTATCCATTCTTTTCAATATAGTTAATAATTCCGCGCCGCGAACCGGCTGCGCCGGACGGAAATTTCTTCCGTCTGTAAGAGAAAGTAATTCTGTTTCCACACACCCAAGAATCGAATCAAAAAAAGGCGAAAGGGGCGGAACGTCCGCAATCGGACTGCGGGGGTTCGCGCCTGTCGCGAATCTTGCCGAATAACGCGATAACATTCCGCGATCGGCTCTGGCTTCCGCGTACAAATGCCAAACAAACCATGCCGCTCCGGCGCGGGTTAAAACTTCGTCAGCTTTCGGTTTGCCTGAAGGCCATTGCGTTACGGTAATATTCTGCGTAGATGGAATAAATCCGCGATCCAGAAGGCGGCTAAAAAGTTCCGAGTCGCTGATATTTCTGCCTCCTGTAATGAACCGTAAAAGCTGAGTTTCGTTCTTTGCCAGAGTTATAGCGTCATTCCATGTGATACTTTCGCGTCCAAGAAGCCCAAGAGACGCGGAATCAACGCCGCTTGAGTTACGCAGTTCCCATGCGCGGTTTCTTTGCGGTCTGTAACTGTCGATATAAACTTTGCTTATTCCCGACGAGAAAGCCGTGTCGAACGCGCCTGCGGCTTCCGCAAATCTGTTTAATTCACCTAACGCGCGTCCGCGTTCAATGTTCAATTCGCCGATTCCGGCGGCTTTCTGACCGAGAATCGCAAGTTCTTTCTCGATCATTTCGAGCCTTTTTAAAGGATCTCCTTCAAGGCGGATTGACAAAACGACAGCGGGAAGATTACCCTGCGAAGTTGAAGCGGACAGCCGGTGCAGCCGAACGCCCTCGCTGTATCTTCCTTCCAAAATCGCAAGCCTTCCCGACCATGCGATAATTCTGGCGGAATAATGCGCGTCTGCAGCCGCGTCTTTTTCCATGTGAACAAGAAGCTGTCGCGCTGAGGTAATATCGCCCGTTTTGCTTCTGGCTTCGTTCGGACCTAACGCTTCAAGCGGAACAATGGCGTTTTCAAGTTCTGTTAAATTTTTATCCGTCTGGCTCGACTGTCCGCTAAGCGATATTTCGCCCGTTGACGTGCATGCGAAAAAAACTGCCGCAAAAATAAAGCCCAATGTTATCTGAAACTTTTTCATTCTTATTTCTCCGCTATTTAAACAGCCAACGGTATAACCTTCCGTCCATACCCATGCCGAGAATTTCCGCCCTCTTGTTTCCCTGCGCGGGAATAAAATGCGGCTTACCCCAAACGGGAAGAGGGAAACCCTCCAGCGAACGGAAGTGCCGCGTGTACGCATGAAGCGCGTTGCCTTCGCCTGTAATATATATTTCAGGAGTTTTGTCTCCGTCGCTGTCAAAGAATGTGATAAAACCTTCTTCCATCACGGAGAAACCCTGAATGTTTTGATACAGAACTTCACCCTCAAGGCTTACCCTGAAAAATGTTCCGTCCGCTGAAACAAGCCAAAGGAACTCGCCGTCAAACACAGGCTGAATGTAAAAAACGCCGTCCAGATTTTTCGGGAATGGAGATATTAATTCCGCGTATTCATCATAAACCAGAAGCTGCCCGGATTGATTCACAAAAGCGACGCGAAGGCTGTTGTTATACATAAATAAAAGAGGCGAGCCGAAACCAATGCCGAAACCGCCTCCTGATTCGTCATCGTCTTCTTCGGTTGAAACTGAAATCGGCGCAGGCCAATTTTCGTAAGGTTTTCCGTTTTCTTCCAAAAGCCATATCTCGCCGAAGAAACTTTTCGGATAAACAGCGGCGTAAACCGTTTTTCCCTTTCTTGCGGAAACTGTCAGGAAAGAAGGCGGAGAGCGAAGCGCCGCGTCAAACGCCGTTTCCCATTCCGTTTGATTTCCATTTTGATCGATAACATGCACTTTGCCGCTTTCATCGCAAATGTAGAGCCTGCCGTCATTATCCTGAGGCGCGGCGGATATACGCAGCCCCGTAAGCATGGGGAAGCCCTGAACCGGATCCATTTCGTTATCAACAAGCGTTATGCGCCCGCGATCCGTAACAATCCACGCCGCAGCCTGATTTGCGGACTGACCGGCGGGAATTATCCAGTGATTGTTTTGATTGCCGAGTTCATTAACGCTGTTATCTGCAATGTTAAACGAAACTGAAGTTGTTCCTGATGAAAAATACAGGCGGTTATTCGCTCCGTAAACGCGGTTGGACGGTCTTCCGTTAATCCTGATTGGATACCCGTTTACAAGAGTTACGCCGTGCCCAGAGCCGGGAACAAGCGAGAATGAAATATTGATTTCGCCCTTATTGAAACTTATCCGCGCGAGCCCCTGCTTGTAAAGCGAAATAAAACTGCTTAACGCGGTATTTTTCCGAAGGAAGAAGGGCATTGAAACATCAAGAGAATAATAGAGGCTTAAAGCGCTCGCGACAGTCCGCCCGCCCGCTATGCTTTTCCATGCCGCTGTCTTGGGCAGAACGTCGTTTCTTTGCATGGCACGTAACGCCGCGAGAAGCGCTTCGGCGGATTCGCTTGCGAGAAAATAATCCCTGTGAATCATGTAATAAGGAGAAGGAAGATAAACATTCCAGCGGCGCAAAAGCGATTGCAGGAATTCAGGCAACTCAATGCGCGGAATACGCGTTCCATCAAGATTCAGTCTTACATTTTCGTTAAGCGCAATGGATTTAAACGCCTTGTCAAAAATTTCCTGCCGTTTGCGTTCATCGGCAATTTGAATAGCGTAAACGGGATGCGGTCTTCCTTCAATTCCAAAAACAGCGAACTCGCTTCCTGTCCATGAAAAAAGAATGTCGCTGAGCGGCGAACCCAGTAATGTGCGCGAAGCGTTCTCCGCCGAAGAAAGAGCTTCTCCGAGCCCCGGAGTAAAAATAAGAGCCGCCTGATAAAGATCGTATAACGAACCGGCGGAAAGAATTGTCGCGTATTGCGAAGAAGCGGGAACATTTTCCGCCATGCCGGGCACTCTGGAACGCTGCTCAAGGATGCGTGTTAAACCAGGCTGACCGGACGTTAACGGCGCGGCAAGGCTAAACTCAATCTTACGCGGAAAAACAGAAATGCCCGCTTCGATCTTCGAGGTGAATTCAATATTATTCAAAATTTCCGCCATGCCGGGATCCATATCTCCTACAATGCCGCTTAAAAATTCATTGGAAAGCATCATAGCCGCGTCGTATGATGACGGTTTAATGCTCGAATAAACATTATGCCCCGAATGAGAAGCGGAACGCGATTCAAATATTTTCGGATTATCAGTAATAAAAAGAAGATTTCGGTAAGGACCGACAAAAAGCGTCATGTTGTGAAGGCGGTATTCAAAACGGGAATTGCCTCCTGTCTGCACATAATATAAATCAGGAATGTTCAAAAAACCGGCAACAGCGGGTAAAATGCGCAATACCGGCGACAAAAGCCTAAAATCCCAGACGGCGATTAAATCGCCGCTGTCAGAATCGGAAGCGGAAGGCAGAAGGGCAAGTTCCATGTTTCCGCGCGCGGCAAGGCGTATAAAACGGTTCTTAAGAAGCTTATTTTCTTTCAGCGTTTTAATGACAGATGCCGCAGCCGACAGAGCGGGCATGGCGGAAATGTCATCCAAAGATTCATGATCAAGTATCCCGTCTATCAAACTTACAGGATTAGATATACTTATTCGGATGACTGCGGAATCTGGCACAACAGAAGCGGCATTTACTCTGCCTATCAGTGAAAAAATAATCCAGACAGCCGAAAGAACGGCAGTGACGATGAAAAATACCAAAAGACCTTTAAGAAATTTTTTACCTTTTTTGCCGGCAGGTTTACTACCCTGGGTATCATTATCCATAATGTTTATTGTAGAATAAAATAATAAAAAAATGAAGAACCATTTTTCAGCGCCTATGAATGGTTCACGCCCGATGACGCTTCGGATTTGGCAGATTCGTCAGAGCCGCTTGAATTTTTAGCGAAAACCAGCGCCTGAAGAATGCCCAGTATATAGTCTTGCTGTTCTTCATTGAGTAAAGAGAATTCACTGCAAACTTTTTGTAGTTTTTCTTCTTTGACCATCATACCCCCAAAAAACACTCTATATGTGAGAATATTATACCATTTTGTGAGAAAAGTAAACACTCAAACTGTAAAACATTTCATTGCATAGTGAGTGCATTTAGCGTATCATAAGAATATGACAATCGGCAAACGCATAAGACATATGCGACAGACACTTAATATGTCGCAGGTTGAATTTGCGAAAGCAATTTATATAAGTAATGGATATATAGCGGAACTTGAATGTGAACATCGAAAAGTTAATGACCGGATTATACACCTTATTTCTTTAACCTTCGGCGTCAGTGAAAAATGGCTTAAAACGGGCGAAGGCGATATGTTTTTTAAAACTCCCGGCGAAAAACTGCAGCGCATGGTCAGTCTTTTTAATGAGCTGCCGCCGAAATTTCAGGATTATGTGATGCTTCAGATTGAACAGTTGATTAAGGTAAATGAAGACAAGTGATACCGCTGTACAAACTGGAAAAATTGCCCAGGATTCAAAGACTTCGTAAAATCGGAAAGATTTTTATTTTTGCCGAAAACCGTCTGGCAATGGCTGCGGATAAAAATTTAAAAATTTATACGGAAGATGAACTGGTTTTTTTTTCGGATGCGGCGAAATTTCTCTCTGAAGACGACGCTTTTTCGAAGGACGCGCAAAGTGTCTTTATTGAATCTATGGATATTTTTAAATCAATGGCAGGCGCAAGGGCGGAAAATTTAACTGATTGCGGCACAGATCCGCTGCGGCGCGCGCTTAACAGTATCAAATATATTTTGCTTGCGGAAACGGGCAAGGAACAGGCTGACTGGGACTTTACCTGCAATAACGGGCAGCTCGACGCTGAAAGGCGCCATGTTGTTGAAGGAATGCAGGTTTATATGGAAGACATCCGCTCTCCATTCAATGTCGGCGCGATGTTCCGCACCGCGGAAAGTTTCGGCGTAGAAAAGATAATCCTCTCTCCGTTTTGCGCAGACCCGCGCCATAAACGCGCCGAGCGCACAGCGATGGGCTGCATCGATATTATTCCCTGGGAAAGAAAGGATTTGCTTCCATACGAGGGCGAAATTCCCGTTTTTGCCCTTGAAACCGGAGGCATCACCATCGCGGATTTTCCCTTTCCCCGCCGCGGAATATTAATCGCAGGTTCGGAAGAACTTGGCGTAAGCCCGCGCGCACTGGCGGCGGCGGACGCTTCTCTGGGAAGGGTTTCAATTCCCTGTTACGGCGTTAAAGCTTCGCTGAATGTGTCGGTCGCGTTCGGGATTGCGCTGCAGGCGTGGCGCGAATCATTTAAATGAAAACGGCGCACAAAGAATTTTTTCCCGTGTGCGCCATTTTAAATTTTACTTTGGAAAGCCCGGTCGATTTGTTGTGAGATTAACATATGCTTCTTTTGCCATGTAATTTCTGTTAAACAAAAGCGGATAATCGGTTCTGCCTGAAACAGGATGTTTATTTAGCCAGCTCTGTCTATCGGCAATACCCCATATAACGACCATATCGATTACATTTTGATTATAATATTTTTCAAATAAATTAAAGAAGTCGCGGTATGTTTTCGCAAGGTCTGTAAGTCTTTCTCCGAGTTTATCATTTTCCATTATTTTAGCGGTGTTTTCCTTTTTTTCACTGCTGAAAATGGAAACATCAAATTCACATATCTGAATCTTTAATTTTTCTCCGTCTTTTCTTGTTATATTTGAAAAAAGTTTTATTCCGTCTTCAATATTATGCGTACAACCGGCTCCGCCTTTACTAATACAAGTTGCATTTAAACAGTTAGAAGCTGTCACAGGATGATCATAAAGCCTGAAATGTCCCTGAAAACCTACACCATCAATTGGAGCATCGTTTTGAACTAACCAATTCACCAAAGCCAGGAAATCTCCCTGTTTTGTTTTTCCATTCCTGGTAAAAGGTCTTTCAACGCCAAAATCGGTCAAGTACATTTTTACGTCTTCACCGTCATTTACATCCGCGTATTGTCTAGCCCATTGAAACGCTTTTAAGACAAATTCATACAAGTCCATGCCGGTTTTACCATCAGCATCCATAATTTCATAATATTTTGAACCTTCGCCTGTAGGTCTCGGACCGCTTGTATCCTGAGCAACTACTTCGTTTACAACATCCCAATAACCTATACTTCCGCCGTATTTTTCGAACACTACTCTTATATAATTTTCCATATGAGCATATAACTCATCTTTGGATGCAAGCGCAGTATTATCTGCATTTCGAAAAAACCAGCCGCTTGTCTGACTATGCCATATAAGAGTATGACCCCGGATTTTTGAACCATTAGTTTTAGCATAAGTAACAAGCTGATCTGCTTGTACCCAATTAAAATCTTCAACTGCCCATTCACTTGGTTCTTTGTTCTGCGGTCTTGAAGCGCCTAAAATAGCCTCGGGTTTCATTTCGTTTTCCGCGACTACTACATTAAAGTGTTTAAGAAATTTATACTGCGGATTATTTGCCGCCCAAACATTGTTATTATTTGAATTGCTGGTTCTGGCTCCCGGAACCGCAACGCCTACAGGAAATGGCCACATGGTATGGAGTGTGATATTATCAGGATAATCAGGTTCCGTATAAGGTCCCGGCGGTAAAGTCGGTTCAGGTTCAGGATCTTTCTCATCCACACAGCCGAAGAAAGACATCAATAAAACCGCCGCTAAAGTAATAGTTATAATGTGTTTAATTTTCATAATTTGCCTCCTGTAAGGGATATTTATGCTTCTATTGTAACATTGTTCTGTGTTATGTCAATAATAATTTAAAAAGAGAATAACTGCTCTTTTAGCTCCCTATGAGCGTAAAAAGTCGGGATCTCCGTTAAATCTTCAACATCTTCATAGCCTCGGGGATCGATTATAACCAGCGCTTTCGCGAATTCGTCCTGACTGTAATATACCGAAAATCCTTTTGCGTTGTAAACCCTGTTTGCGGTTGTTTTGCTTAACTCGTATCTGCGGATTAGTTTGTCAAAGTAGCCGCTGTTGGAAATCAGCCCGCCCGAAGATTCGATTCCAGAAAGCACAACAGGTATTTTTGTCATGCGCGCGACTTTTTCAAGATTCAAACGGAATTGAAGATATAAAAATAACGCCTGCTCTTCTGTGCAGTTTCTCAGGAATGAAAAAAGAGGATTAAAAGCAAACGCGTGCCAGCAGTTAGGCGCTTCAATTTCGTTAGTACTAAAACCTCTTGCGGATAAATATATAACGGACATTCCGATAATCTGCCTGTCCGTTAAATCGGCAAGTCTTTGTACAAAAAAACCGGTTTTAAGTATCTGCTGAGGCTGAGTCGAAAGGCAAATGCCTCCCATGTCACCGTAATGCGAATCCATAAATGTTTTGGAAGCGTATATTTCCATTTCGTGAAAATATTTGGAATCTTTTTCTTCCATGCTGACAAGAATACTCTGCCATTTTGCGCGTTCCGCCTGCAGCGAGGCAAAGGCGGTAATTTTTTTTGCCGCCGCGTCTAACGCGTCCAGCGTTACCTCTTTCTTTTTTGTTATAATGTACTGTTCCAGGATTTCCTGCAAAACGGTATCTCCCTGAAGCACAGCGGCGATTTCCTTATCTTCGCGTAACTCAAAAAATAAAGTTTCCAGAAGATTTAAAAGGTACATTAATTGCTGATAACTTATTACGTCTACGCTCACGTCGTCTTTTAAAAAATCCAAGCGCGAGGCGATGCTTTCCAAATGCTTGTACCTTTGCAGCAGCATAGAAACCGCAAAGCCAGAAAATTCATCCGTCTCTTTCGTTCCGGCAAGTATAAGAGACGCCGCAAATTTTTGCAGCTCGGTTAACGAATTAAATCCTTCTATTATTTTTGCGTAATGCTGTTTTTTCTCCTGAAGCACGCTGATGGTCTTGTCCTGCTTTGCGATATCTTTTTCCAGTTTTTTTATTTTCTCTTCGTTGTCCGCGGAATCCTGCTGCGCCGAGGAGTTTTTTATTTCCAATATTTCATTTTCACAGGACAATTTTTTCTCGAACGCTTTATCCAGCGGTTCGTTAAGTTCGATTGACCAGTTATTTATAAAAGAAAGAGCGTTATTTGCATTTATTTGTTCGGTTGTATAAAGCGCATTCCAGACTTTTTCTATATTTACAAGGTTGATCTGCTTACGCGCGAATTTGTCTTTTTCCGCGTTATTGCCGCCGATTTTTACCATCGGCATTTTAAATTCGGTTCTGGAATTAATGATAAATGGAGTATGCGCTCCGCTGTATTTTTCGTAAAGCTCTTTAAAACAAATTGATTTCGGCATCGACCATCCGCAGCCGATGCCCCGGATAACAGAACGCAATAACGGTCCGTGAAGATTTCTTTCCTTTGTTCCCAGTTGATCGAGCTGCAGTATATATTCCTTTGTCCATTGACGATCGCTTCCCGCAAGCAGATTGTTTTGAAATTTATCGATTATCTCTTTTGTATCGGGAAATTCATTCATATACGCGTTGAGTAAATCCTTATAGGAAACAGAAAGTTTATTTTTAAGAAACGCTTCGCTTAATCCCAAATTATTCGCAAGATTGGCGACATCCTGAGTTTCACGCGCCGCGTCTTCATCGCGGAAAATTAAATAAATGCGCGGATACTGCGGATCGCATCCCCGGTTTTCCTCGATAAATTGAATATAATTTTGCATATTGACTTTTGTTATTCCAAGCAGTTTCTGCGTGTGCCATTTGTAAATATGCATTCCGCCTCTGTCGTCAATAATCTTCACCAGTTTATTAATAAACTCGGCAATCACCGGATTTTTAAATCTTTTTAAAAGACGCGCATAGTAGGCGCAAAGATAAACGCCTGTCGCTTTCTGTAAAAGCGCTTTTACAATGCTGAAATAGGCGTTAATTTCCACAGCGAAATCCAGACTGTGAAAACCGGAATTTTTTCTGTCCTGTATCGCCATGTCAATGTCATAATCATACAGGAACATCGCTTTAATGCTTTTTATGTTAATATTGGCGTCCGGGAAAGCGGAAGTAAAAGCGCGTTCGATATCGGGCAGCTGTTCAACAATGGCGACTAACTGCACGAGATCAATTTTTCCTGACATGATATAAATAAAATGAAGAGCGTTATTCCTCATAAAAAAAAGACTTAAAGGGTTTTTCAGAGAAATTCTGCGCCATGTCTGTATATAATTTGATAACTTCGCTTCGTCATGGAGCTGCGCCGCCTGATACTGCGCCAAAGGTCTGCCGATATATCTTACAAGCACAATATCCCTTGCCAATCTTGTTTTACCGGAACCTAAATGCTCCTTGTCAAACGGAGGATACCGTTTAGCTTCACACAGCAGTTTTGCGATTATTTGAAACGCTTCAAGATGATTTTCGTGCCATTTTCTCCAGTTATAATCCTGCCGCATCCTCGGCAGAATGACATATTCAACAAACGCTCTTGGAGAAATACCGGCTTCCGCCAATTGAATTAAAAGCTGAATAAAAGGAGAAAGGATCTGAACGCTTCCCTGATATTTAAATAAAATTTCTTCCAGCACACCAAGCCCGTTGCCCTTATCCATGGGATTAAGCCAGTATTTATTGCCCCTTTCCAGCCATAACGTAAACAAATCCTTTACGCCGACAGGCTTTTGCCGTTCCATATCCAGTTCGACGGAGCCCAGAAAAGGCATTATTGCCGACTTACTCGCCTTAGAAACCGCTATTTTATTTTTAAAAGTCTTAAATTTGGAATTATTCCGCAAAGATTCATCAATAGCTTCTTCAGATTGAGTATGCGCAAGATCAAGCTCCAAAAAATCATCCTGGGCTATCTGACTGACTTCATTATCCGGCATAAAACTCAATATAACGAAAAAATAAATAAATGGCTATTATACGGAAATTAAACCGCATGTCAAAATAAATCCGTGAATCAAACAGCAAATCTGAAAATAGTAAAATAAATTTATATATTTTTCTTTGCGTTTAACAAATATTCTAATTAGATTTATTACTACGGTTATTATAAATAAATTTCCGGATTTTCAGGAGGAAAGAAAAATGAAAAAATTGATTCTATGGCTGCTTATAGCGGCGCTGACAATGCCGATGGTTCTTTCATGTAAAAAAAATGAGAACGCTTCCGGCAAAATCGTTTTAACGATGGGTTCATGGCGCGCCGATGATACGGCTCAGGTAAACAAGCTTCTCTCTGAGTATTCAAAACTCAACCCAAATGTGGAGATACGTTTCCAGCCGGTCAATCCGCCGGATTATAACGCTACTCTGCGGCTTCAGCTTGAAAGCAAAACAGGACCGGATCTGTATTATTCCCGCTCATACGCGCCGGGTCAGGAACTTTTCGCGGCGGGATATTCCGGGGATTGTTCCGGCATTCCGGGCGTTATGCAAAACTTCAGCGCATCCAGCCTCGCGCCGTGGCAAATGCCAAGCGGAGAGATTTTCGCGGTTCCTTTCGCGGCAGTTTCACACGCCGTATACTACAACAAAACTATTTTTAAAAAAGAAAACCTTTCCGTTCCGCAGACATGGGCGGATTTTTTATCTCTCTGCGGAACTCTCGCGTCAAAAGGTTACACTCCGCTTGCTAACGGAACAGCCGATGAATGGGATATCCTTGAAACATTTTTTCTAGGCATTCTTCCCAACTTTATCGGAGGGAGCGCTGAACGCGTTAAATACGAAACAGGAGAAAAAAGGTTAGACGACGACGCTTTTGTATCCGCTTTTAAAGCGATGGCAGACGCCGCAAAATATCTTCCCAAAGGCTTTGAAGCTGTAACTTATAACGATTCACAGGCGCTTTTTAACACGCAGAAGGCTGTAATGTTCATGGACGGTTCATGGACTGCGGGAGTATATTCAAACGCATCCTTTGATTGGGGAGTTTTCGCCATGCCTGCTCCGCAGGGCAAAAAAACGGCAATTTGTTTTCATCCCGATATGGCAATTACGTATAACAAAGCGTCAAAAAATATTGATGAATCCAAAAAATTCCTCGCGTGGATAGCTTCTGCGAAAGGCGCTGCTTTGGCGTCTGAAGTTCTGCCTCTTGGTTTTTTCCCGATGATTAACGCTCCGATTAAACTTAGTAACGCCCACGCGAATGAATTTTTGGCTTTGAACGCCGGAAAAGAAACAGACGCCCGTTTTGTGTGGCCTAAATTTTTAGATCTGTACAGCCCGATGAATCAGGCGGTAATACAGGTTATTAAAAAAGAAATATCTCCGCGTCAGGCGGCAACATCAATGGAGATAACGGCGGCGGCTTTGCGGTAAAGCGCATTGTTTAAAAATTGTCCTCCAATTATCCGGCAAGGGGTATGTTATGAAGTCAAAACAATACAAAGAAGCGGTAAACTGGTTTCCTTATTTGCTGCCTGCCCTTCTTGTATATATTGTTTTTATGGCATGGCCCTTGCTGGATTCATTACGATTAAGTTTTTACACAGGTTCCGCGGGAACCGGCAGAATTTTTGCCGGATTTGAAAATTATAAAAAACTTTTTACTTCGCCGCAATATTCAGAACGGTACTGGAGCGCTTTCGGACATACCGTTATTTTTTTTCTTATTCACATGACAGTTCAAAATTGTTTCGGCATTTTCTTTGCGAATCTTTTGACCAACAAATCCCTGAAAGGACAGAGATTTTATCAAACAATAATTTTTATTCCGGTAACTCTGGCTGTTCTTGTTACGGGGTATCTCTGGAAATTGATTCTTAATCCTGTATGGAGCGGTCCGTTTCTTGAAAGTTTAAAATTGGGCTTTCTTGTCCGCCCCTGGCTTGGAAATCCTGCCACCGCGCTCATAAGCGTATCGCTTGTATCCTGCTGGCAATGGATAGGAATTCCAACCATGATGTTCGCTGCGGCGTTAAAAAACATCAGCGAGGATTATTTTGAAGCCGCGACAATCGAGGGCGCGAACGGCTGGCATGTTTTTTGGAAGATAAAACTGCCGCTGATAAAACCTGTAGCCGGAATTATCGCCATCCTGACATTTGTAAATAATTTTAACGCCTTCGATATTGTGTTCGCCATGCAGAATGTGAACGGCGCTCCAAACTATTCAACGGATCTTATCGGCACGCTTTTTTACCGCGTAGGAATCGCGGGACAGCATCCTGTAGGCATTCCCGATCCCGGCATGGGTTCGGCAATCGCGGCAATTACATTTATTATACTCTGTATTGGAGTTATTCCCGCTCTGAAATCGACACAGGCAAGGAATTAACCATGAGAAAAAAACCTTCCATAATTAAACAAAAACGAAACATATTTTCTCATGTTGTTTTAATAATCTGGTCATTGGTTGTTTTGTTTCCCCTTTGGGTGATGCTTGTCAATTCTTTCAAAGACAGGCTTTCAATTTATCAAAATCCTTTCGGTCTTCCTTCAAAATGGAATTTTTCCAATTACGGACAAATTCTTGGGGACAGCGATTTTTTAAATTATTTTAAAAACAGCTTTGTGGTTGTGGTGCTGTCGCTTTTAATATTACTGACGCTGTCATCTGCGGCGTCTTACGCGCTGGCAAACTGGCGCGGAAAATTTTCCCGCATTATTTATTTTATCTGCATTGCAGGCATGATGCTTCCCATTAAAATCGCTTCAATAAAAATTTTGGAATTGATCCGCGCACTGGGACTGCATAACACAATTTGGGCACTCATTCCGATTTATGTCGCAATGGGAATCCCCGTAGCGGTATTCATTCTAACTGAATTTATCCGCCAGATACCCGGTGAACTTACCGAAGCTGGAACAATCGACGGCGCGAACCGCTTCAAAATTTTCAGCAGTATTATTATTCCTCTGCTGCGTCCCGCTCTCGCTTCTGCCGCAATTTACAATCTGGTTCCTTTCTGGAACGATCTTTGGTTTCCGCTCATTTTAATTAACGACGAAAAATCAAAAACCCTGCTTTTAGGAGTTACGCGGCTTTTCGGCCAGTATCAAACCGACTGGTCTAAAGTTCTCGCCGTCCTTACGCTTTCCGCCATTCCTGTAATAATTTTGTACCTTATCATGAGCAAGCAATTTATCAGAGGACTCACCGCAGGCGCGGTTAAAGGGTAAAAAATCGGTGTCAGTCACTTCTTACTAATCTACAAAACCTCTAAACAAAGCAAAAAAAGTGTCAGTCACCTGTTAAAGTTTTACTAAACATTGAAAAAATAACCATTCATATTGAAGGCATTAATCGTCTTGCCTAAAAAAATCAAAAATTTATAAAATTTTTTCACTTTCGGTCAAGCGCTGTGCATCTGCGCGCCATATATATATAAATCTTTTTTTTAGGAGTTGGTTATGAAAATCAAATTTTATCTTTTCACTTTAATTTCTTCGCTGCTTGTTCTTGTAACCTGCGGTTCCGGTAAGGAAACGCACGGCGGAGAAATCACTTCTCAGGTTCAGCGCGCCGTTCTTTCTTCCGGGAGAACCGAATCGGAGTCCGCGTTCCGGCAAGCCTTCAGCGAGCCCGAAAGGGCGAAGCTCCTTGGTACTCTCGATGAAATCGCGGAACTAGAGAGAGCGGGATCGTGGTTTCAGGGATTGGCCCTGACTGAATCTGCGATACGGGAAAAAGCCGGGGATTACGCGGGAGCGGTTGCCGCAGCTTATAAGGAGCTTGCCTGGGCTTACGGACTTGGGCTGATAAAAAAAGAGGAGATTGAACAGGGTTTGCGAAACGTTCTTGCCGCAAACGATGAAGAGAACACAGAGATGTGCGCCAACGCGATTCTGGCGTTTATAAATGAACGATGGGACGACGCTTCATCAGGATTCAACCGCTTGTTCGCCGAAGCGGACGAGCCTGACGGCATCGGCAGATGGATGAATCTTGTCTGCGCCATGGAGAAAAATAATTCTTCCGCGGAAACAGATTACAGGCGTTTAGGCGAAGCGTATAAATCCATACGCGCGCGTTATGCGCATTTTCCTGAATATTGGTACAGGGGAGCAAGAATTTTTTCAGACGCTATAGCGGCGCAATACGCGGAAAACTGCATTAACATCTCTCCCCTCGGACCTTTTGCCGGAGAGTGCCGTTCGATACTCGCTTCCTACACTGGATTAAAAAACGAAGACGGCATTTTTATTAAAACTAAAATGGAAGTGGAGCACATTATTTCTCAATCGGTTAATTCCGGCGACCCGGAATTATTAAGCTCATTAATCCCGTTAATAGGTCTTCCTGACAATCCATACACTGTGTTTGCGGTTGGCGCGCTGCGTTCACTGACAAATGTTCCTAAATACAGGGATTATTTTACCATTCTGGCATCTTCGTCCAAAGGCAGACTGGCGGAACGATTTTCATATATTTGCCGAGGTTAAGGGAAGTCAAAAATGAAAACAAACATCTTGCACATAATGGCTGCGCTGATTGCCGTTTTTTGTTCAGCAATAACATCATGCGCGAAAACGCCGGATATTCAAACAATTCGTCTTTACAGCCTTGCTTCTGAAGCATACTCGCGCGGAAGTTTTACGGAAGTTATGGAAATTTTGCGCAAGCAGAATAATTTTTTACCGTCGCTTGTGCTTCGCTCTAAAGCGGAATATTTTTACGGCGATTTGGAAAGCGCGGAAAAATCCTGCCGCAGAGCAATAAAACTGCGCCCCTCGTCTTTCGAAGCCGGGTTATACCTTGCAAAAACATACCGCGACAGAAATAAGTTTACCGAAGCGGAGGCGCAGATTGAATCATTGTTAGCCGACAATCCGCTTGAAATCCGCGCCCTTCGGCTTGCGGCGGATCTTGCCTGCGAGACCGGCAAATTTGACAAAGCGGTAATTTATCTGGACAGAGCTGTTGAAATTTCAGCGGAAAGCGCTTTGGTTTTGCTGGACAGGGCAAGAATAAACTGGGTCGCGGGCAAAGGCAGGGAAGCGCTTGATGATTTAAGCCGCGCGAAAGCCATACTCCCCTGGGATACTCCGCTTCAGCGGTCAATCCTGAATCTTGAAAATATTATTAAGGAGGTAATGTAATGCGGTTTAAATACGCAATACTAATGTTTTTTATTGCCCTTGCCTTTGCTTCCGCAAATGAGAACGAACGGAGAGTAATGACACCTCACGCATTAACATTCGCGCAGGCTGCGGATCTTGCCGTCGCGGCTTCCGTTGATTTAAGACATTCGCTTGCTTCGCAGTCTCTTATGGAAAAAACATGGGCATGGGGAGCGCGGGCATATTTTCCGCAATTTGGAATCAACATTTCAGAAAATGATCGTTTGCAGCAGATAGGCGCGGACTCGTTTATGAAAAATTACGGTCTTAGTCTTGACCAATTAATTTGGGACGGCGGAAAAATATCAATGTCAAGAAAACTTGAAAAAATGGAACTTAACCTTTCATCCAAAAAATTGGATCGAATGGCGGATACAATCGCGGAATCAGCGATATCCGCATACAGAAGCGTATTGTCTTCAAGAGCAGTATTAAAAATTAAAAAGGACGCTCTGTCTATTTTGCAGGAACAGCGGAAAATACTTAACGAGGAAGTTATGCTCGGACTTGCGCTTGCGGTTGACCTTTCAAGCGCGGATATAAGCATTGCAGACGCTAAAATAGATATTTTCTCTCTTGAAATTGATCTTGAAGAAATGGAAAAACAATTTTTGGAAATTCTTGGTATTGATTATATGCCAATATTGGCAGAGAAGGTTGACATTTACCGCGCAGGCGCGTTTTCTTCAGGAACCGCAGCGTTTCCTTCAGGAACAAGCGCGTTTTTCTCCGCGAACGCGGCGGCGGCTCTGGCAAAAGAACAAAATCCCGATTTAATCGAAGCGCGTTATTCCGTAACAAAAAAACAAATGGAATTAAAGTATATATCCAACTCATGGATACCGAGTTTGCGGCTAACGGGAAATTTTTCCTTAAGCGGACAGCAATATCCGCTGACCCGTTATAACTGGTCTGTCGGAATCAGCGTCGATTTTACAAGCCCGTGGCTTCAAAATCGTTTCGCAGGGCAAACAGGATGGGAACCTTCTTCAGACGGAAAAAATGACAGAACCGCTCTTATTCAGACAAGTTTAACTCCGCTGCCCGATCCTGCTTCCAGATTCAATAAAGACCAGGCGAAACTCGCTCTCGCGCTTGAACAGGAAAAGTATCAGACAATTTATGAAAGGATCGGGCGGACAGCGGCTGTCGCTTTGGAAAAATGCGGCTTTGCGGAGCAAAAACGAATTTTGGCTCTTGAAGCTGTATCTCTCGGAGCGGAACGCTGCAAAGTTGAAGAAATAAAACTGAAGCTTGGGCACATAACAAGACTTAAGCTTATGGAATTTTTAATCGAACAAACTCAAAGAGAAATTGCGGCGGTAGACGCGGCGACGGCTTTGCTTGAAGCGGAACGCGAGTTGGAAAGATTTCTGGATTTAAAACCGGGAGAAATTTTCAATTTCGCGAATTCAATAAATACACCAACACAAACAAGGAGGAATTAATGAAAACAAAAATAATTTTTTTATTAAGCGCAATTTGCATATTTTGCATTTCCTGCGAAAAGCAGTTTGAAAATATTTACAATGAACCAAGAATGGTAAGAGGAACGCTCGCTACGGTTAAACAGCAGCCGGATGAAGCATCGGGATTCGGCAGCTTGTCTTTCTTAACCAAGGTGGATATAACGGCGCCTCAGGAAGCCGTTATAAAAAAACTTTATTACCGCGAGGGAGATACCGTAAGGCAGGGTCAGGTAATAATTCAGCTTGAGAATCCGCAGATAATTCTCGCGGTTGAACGGGCGAAAAATAATTATCAGCAGGCTTTGGCAGCGCTTAATTTGTCCGAAGCAAGGCTTCTTGAAGGAATCTTTCAGGCGGAAGCGCAGCTGCTTGCTCTGGAAAAAGCGGACGCGGAACTTTCACTTGCGAAAAGAAAGTGGGAAGAAGATAACCGCAAACATCAAAATCAGGAAACTCTTTTTGAAGCAGGCGGCATTCACACAGAAGCGATTCTTGTCAGCCGTTTCACTCTTGATACGGAATGGAATCAAATTCAATTAATGGAAAAAGAACTTGAGATTCGCAGAGTAGGCTGCCGTGACAAAGACCTTGCCGCAGCGGGCATTTCCATTCCGGTTAACGCGAACGACAGGCAAAACGCGCTTGTCTCTCTTATAACGTCAAGTTTAAACGCGGAGCTTGAGGCGGCGCGTGCAAGGCTTGAAGCGGCGGAAAAAGAACTTGCTTCCGCGAATATTGCGCTTTCTGAATTAACTGTGCTAAGTCCGGCGGCAGGCGTTGTCGGAGCGCGTTATCTTGAAGAAGGAGAGCGCGTGCGCCTTCAGGATAAAATTATCAGTTTGATTGACACAGCCTCGTTATATGCAATTTTTCCCGTGCGCGAAAAAGACGCGCTGCGGATAGAAAAGGGAATGGCTGCTTCTGTTTTTGTGGACGGAACCGGAGAAACAAGAGCCGGAACCGTCGATTTAATTTATCCGCAGGCAGACAGCCAGAGCTTAAGTTTTTTAGTGAGGGTGCTTCTTTGGAACTCGGGAATTTCTGACATCAGGTTAAAGCCCGGTATGTTTGCGCGTATTACGGTAAACCTTGGTCCGCCGAGAAACGCGGTCTTTATTCCTGAATCCGCGATTTTTAACAAAAAAAATAATGAAGGGCGCGTTTTTATAATTAACGGAAGCGCTTTAACGGAACGAAAAATCAAAATTGGCTCCGCAAACGGCGATGAATGCGAAATAACAGAGGGGTTAAAAGAAGGCGAATTAATTGTTCTCCGTCCCGATCCCGAATTAAAGGAGGGAATCCATGTTTCTGTCGCGGAATAAGTTATTATTGTTATGTGCAATTATTCTTTCCTCATGCGGTTTTGCGGATCTTCGTCCGGTTTTGGTAACCATAACGCCGGACGGCAGCAATTCTGTTTTGCAGAGCCTATACAGCCCTATAATGCTCGAATTTAATACCGAAATGGCAAAGCATGAAACTGAAGGCGTACTGCAGGTAAATTCAGATATTGGAACAGTAAGCGGAGATAAATATTGGGAAGGAGACAGCCTGTATTTTGTTCCTGTGCAGGGGTGGACAGCAGGCGTACGATATACATTAAATCTTGTCGGGACAATTCAGGCAGAAGACGGAAGAGAAGCCCGCATTGAGCGTTTTATTTCTTTTTACGCAATTAACAAAAATCCTCCCCCTTCTCTTGACAGTTTCAATCCTTCAAACGGTTCATCCGTAAGCGTTAATAATTCTGTTTTTGAATTTAATTTTTCGCGTTCCATGGATAAAATTTCCGTCGAGTCGGCTATTGTTATCAATGGAATCGGAAACAAAACTTTTAAATGGCTTGACGAAGACAGAGTTTTAAATGTGATTCCCGATAACGCGCTTTCTCCGTGGACTATGTACCGCTGGAATATAAAAGATTCCGCGAAAAGCGCGGACGGGGTTCCTCTTGCGGGCTCTTATTCAGGATATTTTATAACCGATCTTGATAAAACGTATCCTCATGTTACGGAAGTATATCCCGTTTCTTTTTCGGATGGCTGCTGGTATCCTGCCGGGATAAACATGGAAGCCGGACTTTTTCCGGGATACGGAATCGCTGTTTCGTTTAATAAACCGATGGGAGAAAGCGCGCTGCGTTCAATTCGATTTGAACCTTCGCTGACAGGCAGAACGGAATTTTTATCCGAAGACAGCGTTGTGTATATTTTTACCAGAGACCCTGATCCTGAAACCGTTTATACATTGATTGTTTCAGGCGACGCTAAAGACAGCGAGGGCATTAAAACCGGAAGTGATTATAAATTAAATTTTAATTCTGATATTCAGTTTTTAAGAGTTAACTCAATTTCTGTTAACGAAATATCTGAATATGATTGTATAACAAGCGAAAATAAATTAATACAAACCGGCGTCACTCCGGGAACAGGGCAGATTCTTTTATCTATTAATTTCTCGCTCAGATTCAGCGCTGAAGAAAAACAAAACGCTCCGCAGCGCGTACAGCTATCCCCGTTCTTCCCCAAAACGCTTAAACCTGTAGCTCTGCTGTCTGTAAATTGGATTTCCGACGATCGTTTGTGTCTTAAATGGGAAGGTTTAACTCTGCCCGAAGGGATTCCTCATTTTTATAAACTGGTAATTCCCGGAGGGAAAGGCGGGATTAGCGCCGGCACAGGCGTTTTTATGAAAGAAGATTTAATTTTTTATCTGGAGGCAGTAAAATGAAAGTAAAACTTTTTTTACTAATATATATATTTTTATCTTTTAACTCGTGCGACATACTCAGATTTTCCGAATTTGAAGTTATTTCATGGTCTCCCGGCGGGGGATTTCATTCAAAACCGGAAAATATAATTGTATCAATTGAATTTTCCCGCGAACCTGACAAGCCGAACGTTGAACGAAATTTTTCTTTAACGGGAAATTCCGTCCGCGTAAAGGGAAATTTTGACTGGAACGTGGACACTTTATTTTTCACTCCGCTGACACCGCTGGAAATTAATACGGATTATTTTATAACTATTCCGGCGGACGCGCACGATGTTAAAGGACTCTCCTTAGATAAGGCGTTTAACGGCACCTTTACAACAAGGCAGGATAATACGCGTCCTTTTTTGGTTTCTTATCATCCTTCAATATACGAAGAAATTGACGACCCAAAAACGGAAATAATTTTACATTTTTCTTCTCCCATGTCATTAATATCTTTGTATGAAAATGTTTCGTTTGCTCCTTCGATGACAGGTTATTGGCGGCTGGAAGACGAAGACAAAACTGTGGTATTCACGCCGTCTGAACAGTGGAGCCGAAATACTCAATATGAAATCCGGCTGTCTGCCTCATTGTCAGACAACAACGGCATGATTATCGGCAAAGATTTTACAAGCGCTTTTACAGCCGGAACAATCAGTGAAGCGCCGTATCTTGTAAGCGTTAGCCGCATATTAAAAGACGGCGCAATTATTCCGTTGTCCCGCGGCGGAAATTATTCCGGCGCCGCTGAAACTCCGGTAGAAAACAGCGGAATAGAAAAAGATGACAAAATTCTGTTTGAATTTTCAAAACCTGTAGACAGCGCATCGGTAAAAAATTATATAAGCGCCGAAAACGGTCCCGGTTTAATATTGGAAACGCTGCCCGGATTTAAAACAGAGTTTATATTTAAATTTGAAAGCATACCTGTTTACGAAAGCAGGTTTGCGTTAAAAATAAAAAGCGGCATAAAAGATATTTCAGATAATGAAACAAAAGAAGAGTCCATTTACAGAATTTTCGCAAACGGACAATTCTCAAAACCGCCGCAACTTGCCGGAATCAGAATTCCGATGGCTCCATATAATGAAACGGATCAGAAAACGGTTTTTTATAAGCTAAATTCGCTTTTTGAGGAATTTCCGGTAACAGACGAATTTTATCCTTCAGGACAAATAATAAAAACATGGATAGAACTTTATTTTATCACGGCAAAAGACGCTTCCATTGATTTATTTTCTTTGATGGACTTGTTTCAGACTGAGACAAGCAACAATGTAATTTCGTTTTCTCCGCGTTATGTAAAACAGAATAATTTTTCAATTACCGAGCCTCAGCGCAGCATGGAAAATTATATACGAATAGAAATAGAAGGAGAGCTTACAAATACAACCAATTTTGGAGTTGTTAACTTTCAAATTGCGGCAGGGCTTTTGGACAGCTTTGGAAATAAAAATGAAAAAACGCAGCGAATACCGCTGTTAAAGTAGGCTGAATATGAAAAAACTAATTAGTATTTTTGCCAGCCGTCCTGTAACTGTAATAATGTTACTGGCGGCGCTGATTATTGCCGCTGTCTTCTCGCTTTTTTCGCTCCCTGTTAACAGGCTGCCTGAATTTTCCGTATCCAGAGTAACGGTTGAAACTGTTTATTCGGGCATGGCTGCCGAAGAAATCAGAAGTATGGTGACAATTCCGCTGGAAGACGGTCTTTCGCCTGTTAAGGGGCTTGAAAGAATGCGCAGCATTTCACGCGATAATTGCTCCATTATAAGCCTTGATTTCCGCTGGGGAACAGATCCGATGGCGGCTTCCGTTCTTGTCCGCGAAGCGGTTGACGCGATTTATCCGTCTCTTCCTGAAGGAGTCAGAAAACCGGCGGTAACATCAGGCGATACCGGTGCGGCGGCATACAGCGAAGCGCATGCTGTTATCGCGGTAAGTTCACATAACGGGAACAATGAATTTGCGCGTAAACTCGCGGAATACGAAATTCAGGCGCGTCTTCGAAAAATTGACGGCATCGGCTCCATTATACTTTCAGGCGGAGAAACTAACGAAGAAAACCTTATAATAGACGCGTCGCGGCTTGCCGCGCTTGGATTATCTCCATCGGACTTCGCTGACATTCTCGCGCAGGAAACAGCCGACATAAGCGCCGGAAACGCGAGAGAAGGAAACGCGGAACTTGTCGTTGTAAGTTCAGGAAAACCGAATTCAATTTCTTCTCTTTCGCGGATAATACTTCCCGTAAACGGCGGTTCTTTTAAAGTTGAAGACGCCGGAGAGATGCTTTCCGTTCCCGTAAAACGCGAAAGCATATTTGTGTACAACGGAAATGAAGCAGCCGCTTTGGAAATTTACCGCAGACCCGGCGCGGATCCGATTAGATTATCGCGCGAGATTAAAAAAACCATAGAAGAGGCTGCGTCCGTCTTTTCGCGTGACGCAAAAATCGAACTTGTAACAGAATCATCATCCTCGCTGATAAGCGGATTAACAGGACTTTTAATTTCCGCCGCTCTGGGCGCGATTGCGGTAACGGCGGTTCTTCTGTTATTTATCCGCCGTTTAAAATACAGTTTACTCGCGGCTCTTTCAATTCCGGTATCAATCGCGGCTGGCGTTTGCGTTCTTTCCGTTACGGGAAAATCATTAAACAGCATGAGTCTTGGCGGTCTTGCGATGGGCATTGGGCTGGTTTCCGACATCAGCGTAATAATTCTGGATTTGCTTCACCGCGCTTTTGAAAAAACCGCGATAAAGCCAAAACCTGACGAAATCGCGGAAAAAGCGTCTTCGATTGCCGGGTCAAGCATTGCGTCCACATTAACCACCGCGCTTGTTTTTATACCTGTTATCATGCTTCCGGGTCCATTGGGACGCTTATTCGGAGACATAGCTATCGCTCTTGTCGCGTCGGTAACTGCAGGCTGGCTTTACGCGCAATTTATTCTTCCGTCATTATATTTATTATTTTTCGGTAAAAAACATTCAGTTATTACAGACGGCAGCCTTGAGTTACAAAGCAAACATGAATTGCAAAGCAGCCTGGTAAAAAAATACGCAGGTTTACTTTCAGGTTTCCTCCGCAGATCGGATAAACTATACGCCGCTGCCGCATTACTAAGCGTTCTTGGTTTCTTTACGCTTATTATGCGCCCGGTTGTTTTCATAAATCCTGACAACGCGGAAGAGGTATGGGTTTCGGTTATTTTCCCCCCCGGAACCATGCTTGAAATCGCGGAAAAAGCAGGTGTAGAGATTTCATCTCTTATTTCAGGGCTGCCGTCTGTAAAAACTGTTTATGGGAGAGCCGGCGCCGAAGAAGAAGATGTCAGCCGCAGGGCAGATATTAATTACAGAAAAGAAGAATTGATTTTACGCTGTATACCGGAAAAAGGCAAAAAAGCGCAAGAGGTATTTGAACAAATCAATACCGCTTTAAAAAAGAACAATGAATTATCATCTTCCGCGCGTGGTTCTCGAAGAGAAACTTCTGGTTCTCAAAAAGAAATATATTTTCCCAGAGACAGAACGGAAATTCTTATGGGATTGTCTTCGCAAAAAACTTATGTGATTAGGGGAAATAACAGAGATGAACTTCTGGAGCGTCTTGATATTGCAAAAGACATCCTAAATAAAGCGTCCGTTACGGCGAATTTCCGCCCATTCGGACAAAGACCCGAATTGCGGTTATATCCAAACAGAGAAGCGGCGGCTTATCTTTCAATTCCGGCGGCGCAGATAGCGCAGACTCTTTTCATTCTGAATGAAGGAGCCGTAACTACAAAGCTTGAAATCGGCGGCAAGCCGCTTGATGTGCGCGTAACAGGAAAAAGAATCAAAGAGCCCGCAAGAGAACTTGAGCAAATCCCGGTAAAAACAGGACAGGGCAAAACTGTTTTCCTCGGCTCTATCGGCAGTATTGAGCGCAAAGAAGCCGAAGCGTCTCTTGCCCGCCTTGACCGTTCCGATGTTATTTACGCCGACTTTTCATCAGAAACGGATCTGCCGAAAGCCGTCAGCGGACTTGCATCAAGGTTTTCGTGGTTTTCGGGAGCTGATGAGTCTTTGTTCAGAAAGCATTTTAATTCTCTTATTATTTATGTTTCTCTTGTGCTGATTCTTTTGTACATGACAATGGGAGCGCAATTTGAATCGTTTTTACTTCCATTAATTCTAATGCTGAGCATTCCCTTTTCGCTCTCCGGCGCAGGCATTAGCCTGTTAATAAGCGGATCAAAAATTGACTCAGGCGCGATTCTTGGTTTAACCGCTCTTTTCGGACTTGTTGTAAATAACAGCCTTATCCTCTTTGAAGTAAGCGAGCAAAAAATTCTATCGGGTCTCTGCGCTGAAGACGCAGTCTACCGCGGAGCGTGTGAACGTTTTCAGGCGATTTTAATAACAATGGTAACAACAATTTTCGCTTTGCTGCCGCTCATTTTCAGTCCGCTTGGTAATTCGCAGAAATCGATGGCTGCCGCAATGCTGGGAGGACTTACAGTATCAACATTAATAAGTTTATTCGCGATTCCGCCGGTATTAATTCGTTATTTCAAATTTTCTCTACGCGGCAAAATTGCGATTGAGGCGGAAAAATGAAAACACTAACAGCATTTTTACAGAGAAAAAAAATGAGTTTATGCATACTAACAGGAATTTGCGCAGTTTCTGTTTTTATTCTCGTAACCTCACATGAAAAGATAAACCAAAATACAGGAGGCTCTTATGCGGTAAAAATCAAACATCACGGTATTGACGCCGCAGAAATGGAAAGAAGCGTAACCATTCCGCTGGAAGACGCTCTTTTTTCAATTTCCGGCGTCAGCACTGTGCAAAGTTCAAGTGAAAACAGCCTGTCAACTGTTTTCATTCGGTTCAAGCCGGGATTGTACGGCAGATACGAGGCTGTCCGGGACGCGGCGCAGAAAATTTACGAATCTCTTCCGCCGTCCGCGCAAAGACCGGAAATTTTCAGTTCAAATAATTCCAGAGTTCCGGTCTGGTCTGCCGCGGTTATTTCCAATGATTCTGATGATGAAAATGAAATGTTTTTAACGGCGCAAACGCTTGAAAAAACCGTAAAACCAAGATTTGAAAGCCTTGAAGGAGCCGGGGAAGTAATTGTTTCGGGCGCAGGGTTAAAAGAAATTTATATAATTCTGGATCAGGAAAAAATATCCGGTCTTGGATTGGAGCCTGCGGCGGTAGCTTCTTTTCTTGCCATGAACGATTCAATTTTTTCAGGCGGTTCAATTATTCAATCGAACAGAGAAATTATTTTAACGGTAGACGGACGTTATCCGTCCCTAAACGACGCGCTAATTCCCCTTGGAGAAGGGAAATATACGGAACTTTCCAATATCGCGTTTATTGCTGAACATGAAAGGGAACCGGAAATTTATTCGCGTTTAAACGGAAAGAAAACAATAAGCGTCGCGATCATGGGGCGTTCCGGCGCGGATTTACGCAAGCTGTCTTCGGACATAAAAAAAGAATTATTATCATTATCTTCGCGGGAAACCCAATTTAACCCTGAGTTTATTGTGTTATCCGATCTGGGCGCGGAAGAAAACGCGGCTTTCAATTCAGTTTTATACGCAGCCATATCAGGCGCAATCATGGTTGCTTTAATCAGTTTGCTATTAAACAGAAAAAATTACGCGCGGCACGCTGGTAACGCGCATTATACAGGCAACGCAGGTATCGCAGGATTTTTCTGCGCTCTGTCAATTCCTTTAATCTGCATAATTTCAATGGCTGTTCTTTCCATGCTCGGCTTTTCGCTGAACGGTTTGCTCCTCGCGGGAATCGCCGCCGGAGCCGGAACCGCAATTGACGCCGTCATTCTCTGTTCGGAAAAACTGCGAAGATGTATGAATTTTAAATCCGCTTCGGCGGCTTTAATCAGTCTTACAGGACCGCTTTTGGCGGGAGCTGCGACAACTGTCGCCGCTCTAATTCCTTTACTGGCAATTGAGGATAACGGCGTAAAAATAATCGCAAGCGCGGTTTCTGTTGTTACCGTTACTTCGCTTGTACTAAGCCTTACGCTTCTTCCTCCGCTTTTGCTTTGGGGTTTAAACAGCAATAAGAAACGCAGATCATTTAATGCGCCGCGGCTTGTTTTGCTCGCAGGCAGAAAAATTTCTCATAAACTTAACAGATTCTTTGCCGCTTTGATAAAATTTTCTTCCTGTTATCCCCAGGTTATTTTAACCTCTGGTTTTATTATTGTTATTTGCGCGGTTTTCATGTTATTCGCAAAAGGCGTTGATACGGGAAATCACAGTTCGCAGGATTCAGTTTATGCGCAGATTGAATTTAAAGGAGGCATTCTTGCGCAGGAGATAGACCGGCTTTTGCCGGTTTACAGCGAAAAAATTTTAAAAATGCCGGGAATAAAAAACATTGAAACCGGCGCCCGTACAGGCTCAGGATCGCTTTTAATATCTTTCGATCCAAATCTAACTAAACCTCATCTGGTAAGAGAAACTGCAAAGCAAATTGACATTCCCGGCGGTTTTATTTTCTTTCATGAAGATTCCGTTAAAGAGCGTTTTTGGGAAATATTTATTTACGGTGATGAAGACAAACAATGCAGAGAAATTGCGGGAGAACTCGCGTATATCTGTTCAGGACATCCGTTAATTAAAGAAAGAGTTTTAAATTTTAAACAGGGAAGCAAAAAACTTGTTTTGCATCCTGACAGGGAAATATTATCCGAATCAAAAATCTTTTTTTCCGAAGCTGCCGGAAAAATACGTCTAGGCGTATACGGACCTGTAGCATACAAAAAATTAACTTCCGGCTCGGAAACAGACGTTAGAATCAGAACAGGCAGCAATATTCTTCGCCGATCGAGAGAAGAAACGATGAACATTTTGGTTTCTTCGCAAAAAAACGATGAATCTATTTCCTATCTTCATGTTGATTCTCTTATGAATTATGAAGAAGAAACCGAACCGTCCAGCATAAGAAGAGATAACCGGCGAAGGTGCGCGTCAATAACGGTTTCTACAAAGCCCATGGACCCGCGCCGCGTTAAAAAAGAATTAACAGTTCTATTTGAAAAACTGGATTTACCTCCGGGATACTCGGTTGAATTTGATCCGGATGCAATTAAAAAGAGCAGGGATTTATCATCAACCATAATTTCATTATTAACGGCGATTTTGTTTTGCTATATGATTATTGCTTCCATTAATGAATCTTTTTCAATTCCGCTGCTTGTTCTTTCCGCGATTCCGGTTTCATTATCTCTTCCCGCTATTTTTTTGGTTTTATCAGGCAGCGCCTATAATCAGTCTGTTGCCTGCGCGTTCATTGCCGTAAGCGGCATGACAGTTAACGCCGCGATTTTATGCGCCGACAGTATCAGAGCAAAACTGCGAAACGGAATATCAAAAACTCCGTTAAGCATTTACTGCGCCCTTCGTTTAAAAATACCCGCTCTTCTTTCCACAACCGGAACTACAGTAGCAGCCGCAATTCCATTTTTATTTCTTACGGAAGGAGCGAATAATTTAATACGCACTCTATCGCTTGTCGGCGCGCTTGGAGTCGCTGGTTCTTTTTTATGTTCAATTACAATTATACCTTCCATCATGTTTATTTCAAAAAATATTTTTAACGCTAAAACATCAATTCCGCTTGTGCGGGATAAAAATCAAAATTTCGGAGGACAATATGACAGTTAAATTTTTAAACAAAACAATAGCTTTATTTCTTGCATTTATTTTAATTACAGGACTATTTCCGCCTTTTTTATTTTCTCAGCCTGGGTCTTCTCCGTTCAGCGAAGTTAAAGGCTTTAACAGTTCTGTTTTTGATAATCATTTCAGCAAAGCGGACAGAGAAATAAATCCTGAACGCTGGCTGACTGAAGCGAAGTTCGGCATAACGCAAGCCGTATGCGCATGGGAGTTAATCGCGGTAAAATTATACGACAATCCTGAGGATTTAATTGAAGCGAAAAACCAGATTGTAAAATGGAGCGATGACGAGCTCGAAAAGCGATTTTCCGAATGGCTTATCGGCAGATTTTTCGGCAAAGCGGCGGAAAGCGCGTTTTTTGAAATTTCAAATTCATTCGGCGAAGCGCAAAAAAATTATATTTGGCGCCTTGATGACAGCGGCAATATCTTATTTGACGATCAAACGGGCGATCCGCTGGTAATAAGACCTAACGATGAAAACAGGGAATTTTCTCACGATTTAATTTTATGGCGGAATGAAACGGGTGAAATTTTAAATACCGCAAATGTCTCTTTTGAAAACGTCATAACAGGCTTTTTCCCGGAACTTTTGGCGTATATACCGCCTGAATTACGCGCAGTTATGGGTAATGTAATAAATGAAACCATTAATTTAAAAAGTATCAATTTAAAAAATGAATTTGAAAATATTGCAGCCAGAGAGGAAAGAATATTATCAAGCCGAAGAACAAGAGATATATGGAGTTTACGAAACAAAAGCGAAAATGAGGCTGCGCGTATATTCACAGACAAATTAATCGCGGAAACAGAAGAAACATGCAAACAGGGAATAAAGGAACTAAACGCGAAAATTGAACAGGCGGTTTCCGGCTCGGGCGATCTTGCGGTATTAGGAGAAGAATGGCTTCGCATGTATCAAGAGCAGTTTGAAAAAGGTTTAAACGCGTGGGAAGAAGCGGAAGAAAGATTTTTTATCAGACGCATTGAATGGGAGCAGGATTCAATTGATATGTATTCAAAAGGGGAAGAATTATGGCTCGCCGCATTCAGTCAGTTTGAAGAAGAAAGAAATAATTGGGAATTAAAAGCAAAAGAATTATTCCAGTCCGGCGAAAAGATGTTTGTTGACATATCCGAAGAGTTTAATAAATCAATCGTCAAAGCAAAAGAAGAATTCGAGCTTAATATTAAAGTCCGCACTGAAGAGGGAAAAGCAAAAGTACAAGCGCTAATTGACATGTATCTTCTATGCTCTTCTGCCGCTTTCTCCGCTTTGGAAAATTCCAATTTCTGGGAAAAAGAAGAAAGAGAAGAGGAAAGACAAGAATCATATAAAATGTATACATCATACCTTGATAAAGCGGCGGAAATGCGCGGCAGAATTTATGAAAATTACGCGGAACTTTTTGAAAATGGCGCGTTAAAAGATATTCTTTCTCCCGGCGCGTCAAGCGAAGATTTTTATCTTGACGAATATCAAATAGCGTTAATTAAAGCGAAAGCTCTCGTTTTATACTGGGAAAGAAAAACAGAGATTGCCGAATCGGTCATGTCTTACGCGGTTGAATTGTCGGCGGGCAGGCTGACAGAGGCAGAGGGAATACGCGCATGGGAAGAAGCGAAAACAGCGTATGAAAATTCTCTCTCTGATTATGAAAGAGAACTTAAAAAATTAAACAATATTGGAATAAATCTGGAGTCTCAAAAAGAAAATTTGAATATTCTGGCGGAGAAAATGAAAAAAGAAGAGGAGATATTAAGCCGGTTAAACGCCGATTACACCGCTTTAATTTCAATTTCCGCGGGAAATCAAAAATCATTTTATTCAGACAACTTAAACGAAGTGTACACTATTCTCGCTGAAAAATATAAAATTTTTACAGAAACAGGAACAGAAGCTGTTTATAAAAATACTCTTGAGTATGGAATGAAATGGGACATTGCCGAAAAACAACAGAACGCAAATGAAATAAAAAAATTATTATTAAACGGCAGCAGCGACCTATTATCTCTTTCTGAACTTGAAAAAAAAGTTATGGAAGGCGATGAGCAGGAAACCGCGCTGCAAATCCGCCTTGCGGCGATAGATCTTTTTAATATAACCGGCAACAGCGCCGACTGGTATTCAAAAGCAAAGGGAATAATATTAACAAAAGAAGAAAAAACGAATATCTACGGAAAAAAATTGTATGATCGTTTAATTCAGGATTATAATAATATTATTTCATTAATAAATGAAAAGCAATTGGAATATGAATTAATTATATCAGAAGACGATTCTTTGCCTTATATTTCAATAGAGGAATATCTTTCGCAATATTATAAGGAATTTTATTTATGCAGAGGATTGCTTCAGCTTTACCTTGATTTCTCATCACAGTGTCCTTTTATTCAGGAAGAAATTTGGCAGAATTCCTGTAAATCTTTTACATCTCTAATGACAAGTTACGGAATTAAACAGGATGCGGCGTTTTTCCCGGATGTTCAAAGTATTACAGACGCCGTCCGTAAAAAAACGGGAAATTTTATAAATAATATGTCTGTTTTTATATTAGAAATAGATAATTGCTTTTCTGAAGTTCCTATATGGCTGGAATATGAAATAGACAGCTGGAGAGAATCATTAATTGCGTATTGCGCGGCATATGCTTTTAATAAAAATATTAAACCTGTAAAAGATTCTGACTCTCTATTACTGGAACAAAATGAAAAAATCACCGATTATTATCAATTAATTGCTGATATGAATCCGCAAGATGAGACAAATCCTTACATTATAGACGCAATGAATAAAATCATTCTTCTGAATTATACGTATCAGATTACTGAATCATGGGAGAAAATGGACGCATCTTCATCAAACGCGGAAAAACACTGGCGTCAATATCTATCAAAAAATTATATAAAAAACATAGATCCTCCTTTAGAGGCGGTATCATCATGGCAGGAAGGCATGCTGGCGGATTCTTTTTACTATGCCGCGTATTATACAAACAGGGTTAATGATTCATTTAAAATAATTTCAACAAAAAATATAAATACAGACGAAACCGCGGAATTTTATTATAATTTTTATTCTAATAACTTGATAGCAAACATTATTAATCTTAATTCTTTAAATCAATATTTTAATGAACTTGCAAACTCAGCCAGAGCCTATGAATACTCAAAAATGACACCTGCGAAAGTTAAAAAAGAAATGGCAGAACTGGAAGAAGAATTAAGGGATCAGGAGAACGCGTATAATCTAGCAAGAAATATTTATTTAGAAGCTGCGAATACATTTATGACCGCCGGCGCTAATTATGACAAACAGTACAATAAACTAAAACAGACGCAGGAAATTTCAGATCAAAAGCGTTTTGAATATGAAAAACAGGATTCTATTCAAAGATGGGCAAGCACTTCCTATTTAGGCGCAGATAATATAGATCTTGAAAACGCTAAAAATAAATTAGCAAGAGCGCAGACTGTTTTAAATGTCCTTACCGATATTTATAACGGTGAAAATAAACCTTCATCAAACGACCCGCAGTATGAAACGCTTTATTCAGCGTACAAGCAAAGTTTCAATATGAAAATGAAAGTACAGGAAACAATTGAACTGCTGTCTTCCGCGATAAAATATGAAGCAAAAAACAACGAATTGTTATTCAATGATTACCGTGCGTCTTTACACATGCTTGGCAGTCCTGATAAAACTATATGGAGTTTTATTACGGAAAAAGACGGACGTCTCGCGTTTGCCAATAATGGTTTTAGCAAGGAAGAGGCGGAAAATTTCTTTAGTATAGAAGACGAAATATTCGGGAATCGGTTTGTTACCGGTTATGAAAAATCTCTAATTATGCTAAGTGAAGGAATATCAAAATATTTATATAGTAATAAAAAAACAAACTCTCTTTTAGATATGATATATGGAATAATAAACAGTTTAAATAATGAGATGAGATGGTGCCAAGCAAGAGATTACCTTATTCTTTCATTGGCAAATGGAAATTTAGATTTTTTAAAAACATATTATACAGGAATCAACTTATTCAGCAATAACGGCGATATTGGAAAATTATTAATTAAAACAGATACCAATATTTTTAAAGATACGGAAAAAAATATATATGAAATTTTGAACGCGTCGGGAAATATTGATTCATACGCAGCCAATTGCAAAATAGCATGGGATACTTTAAGCAAAGAAGAACAGGCGGATCTTGAATATTATGTTATTTTAACGCTGATAGACAGTAATGGTTATTCAAAAGGTTTTGCAAATTTTTATCATTCTGTATTAATTGAAAACGCATATGCAAATGCGTACAGCTATTTAAATAAAGCGCAAAAAAAACAAAATGATAGTTTTGATAATTTTTTTGGAGGTAGTCGTCTGGATAAGATGGAAGATATTAACAATCATACTTTATATTTAATTGGGAATTCCAGAGCGGAATTACAAAAACAGTCAGTCGTATGGACAGAAGGTCTAAAGCAAAATATATCTCTAATTGAATCAAATGCATTAGAATATGAAAAATCAAATAAAAAACTTGCTCTTCTTAATATAAAAAAAGAAGACGGCTCATTTATTACATGGAATGATATTAATCTTTCATTGACTACTGCGGGAAACATGAATATTAATGAGATTGCCGAGATTAAAAATTTTTGGGAAAAAATGCCGGGACATTTAAAATTGAGATTTACAAGCGTTTCCGAAGCGTTATCGAGCCTTTTAAACTGGACAGAAGATGAAGAAAAAAATAATAAAACCGCTTTGGAAACATACTGGCAAAAATCCGCGCTGGTTCAAAAAGAAAAAGAAACCTCTTTTCAAACGACAATAGAATCATATATTTCCGGCTTGATCGGCATTAATGAATTTAAAGCGGAAGCGGACAATACTTACAGAAATAATACCGTTACAATCAAGTATCATCTGGATAATATGCATTCAGTTCTGTTAAATCAATTAACGGCTTATGAAAATAAAAACGCGAATTTAAACGTGATATACGGCGCAATTGGAAATGAATTAGTCATATTATCGGAAAAAATGATAAAAGACAGATATAACTCTGAATTACGAGCAAGAGAAGCCGAATGGAATCAAGCATTAACAGGGTTAAAAGACAAATATAATGAGTGGCAGAAATCCGCGGCTCTTATTCTGGAAAACGGAAGAAATGACTGGAGCGAAGGCATAAAAAAACTGAAAGCGTCTTATAAACAATGGAGCGTAAATTTCCAGAATGAATACGAACGCGTAAGCGATGAATGGTCTCTGGCTTACCTTGCCGGACTTGAGGACAAGGAAATATGGCTTGAACAGGCGGCAAACGCGTTTAATCAGGCATCGCATGAATCACTGTTATCGCTTGTAGGAACAGAAGGTGAGCGGCTGTCGCGTTTTGTTGACACAAGAGAACCTCTGGGCATTTCATTTGAAACGCCTCAAGCGCAGAGTTTGATGGCGGAATTATTACAGACCTCAGGAATCGCAAATATGACAAACGCCTTTGGTTCGTTTAAAAATACCGCGAATGTTTCATCTCCGCTGTTAAAACGCGGCATGGGCGGCTATTCCGCGTGGGATACTGCGCTTGTAAAAACAGCGGCATCAGATTTAGCAAAAAAAACAAATGAAGAAATCGCAAACAGCGAATCAAGAAAGATGGCGCATTATGCCCGTAAAACCGCGGACGAAGCCATAAAAAGTTTAACAGTAAATGTTCAAACAGCAAACAATAAATTCAGAGAAAGTATGGATAACGCTTTTATTATCAACGGGCTTTGGGGAAAGAACGGAAATAATTACGTCAAAAATATTTTAAAAGGATCAACAGTTTTTGAGCCGGTAATTACCGAATCGATAACTGTTTCAGGTTACGCGGATTATAAAATGGAACCGATAGTTCTTAAAACAAAGCTGGATGAAGATTATCTTGTAAATTTGAATTCAATCGCAATAAACGCGCTGTTGAATAATGTTTACGCGGAAATAGAAAAAATAACCGCAAATATTTTCGGTGAAAATGAACAATCTTCCGGCAAATTCGGCGCGCATGTCGGACAAGGTCCGGAAACTAACACAAATAATAATGGCAGTAAATCCAGAAGCGAAATTTTAATCAATGAGGGCACGGGAGAACAGGGACGTCTTATTTCAGAATTAATCTATTGGTCTGTAATCGAAAATTACGGATTCACGGAATTACAAAGCCCCTCATGGGAAAAACGATTATGGGATGACGAAGGAAGCTGGTTTAAATCGCCCTCTCTTCGCACTGTAGGCGTAATAGTGGGCTCAATAGCGGCAGGTATCGTATCGGGAGGCGCAGGTTTCGTCGCCGGCATGGCGATTGCTGTCGCTTTAAGTTCCGCAAGTGAAATCGTATTTAGTTCATTAGACGTTATGCAGGGATATAAAACTTTTGATGAAGCCGCTTTTAGCGTCGGTAAAACAGTATTAACAAATACGGTAACAAGTTTTGCTTCAGGCGCATTTACCGGAATGAAAGGAGTGCAAGGGATATTGGGCGAAGGGCTTACAAAAACTGTAACAAGCGCCGCAAGCAGTCCAGTCAGCACAATCGCCGCACAAACAATGATGACAGGATTGCAAACATTTTCTGTCGGCTTATCTTCCAGCCTGATCAGCGGAATTACATACAATAGCAGTGACGGCTTTGGTTACTCAAGCGATGTTGTAAGCGCAGGTATAAATGGAATACTGACGAACGCATTAACATCAATGACAACCACTCTGGTGGGCTCAAGTCTGACAGCGATTAACAGCGGGCTTGATATGAGCAAATTGAAAGGCTTCAATAAAATGAATCAAAACAATCTTAATAAACTAAACGGTCTTCTTGGCTCACTTGCAGGGCAAGGCGTAAACTATGCTATGGGAAATGATTTTACACTGAATGTTCTTAATCTCGGCTTATTTACCAAAAACGAAGATATTAATAATGGTCTGCTTGAATTACACCTTGGCCGCGACGGCGCGACAATGAACTTTGGCACAGGCGGCGCAAATGTCAGCATTGATAATATATTCAGCTCCATTAAAGGCGCCATGGTTTGGAATACGAACAATAGGATTGACAAATACGTAAAAAGCCAAGGCCAGGAAGACGGTAATAAATTCGATTCCAAAGTCACATTACGCGCACAGTACGGCTACGGAGACACTGTTCAAAAAGACCAGTTATGGGATATACTTGGCGGAAGAACGCTGATAGACACAAGCGCCGAAGGTGAATATCTTGCAAAGACTGTTGAAAATAAGGATACCAGAGTGATCCACCTGGCAAATTATCAACAAGGTATGAATGAAGAAGCGCAATTTCTTCTTGCAACAGTTTTTGGACATGAAGCATACAGAGATGGATATAAAGAAGGCGAAATAAACACATCAGGAAATTATATAACAAAAGAAGCAAGTTTTAACGAACTTAAAGATTCTTCAATTGCGAGGCTAATGATGGCTGATCGGATTAATGAAGAAAATAAATGGTTTTATAATATATTTGAAGGATTAGCATATGAAAGTATTTTACTGGATCATGCAAAAACAACAGGAAACTTTTTCGAATTTGATGATTATCTGACTCTTGCTTATAATAACACTGAGGATTATCAATGGATATCAGTAAATAATGGAGGTGATTATCAGAATTATTACAAAACTGTACCCCTCTTTAATTCAGAATTAACAGAAAAACGCATAACAGAAGTAAATCAACAAAGATTAGCGGATGCATTTGAAAGATATTCCAGTACATTTACAACCGAAGGACATTGGCAAAATTATGATGTTTTATATAATGATTTTATAAACAACTCAAAACTTCAGCAGGAATGGGGTTATAGAGATGTGGCCCAAGCGTCTATAGCTGGTTATGGTTGTATGTTTATGTCTACAAAAAATGGTATAGAAGCAATTACAGGAACAAAAATTAATCCTCTTGCTTTACATGGTTATATAAAGGAAAACAATTTTATTTTAAAAAATACTGACAATTATCTATCAAGGGATTTAATGGCAACTATTATGACAGAATATACAGGCAGACAATACACAGTCGAATATATTAAAGCTTTTGGAGAATCGCCAAGTATTGATACATTAAACTTTATTGAAACATCACCGGAACTATACATAGCTCATCTTAGGGTGCAAAATCCAACTGTAAAAAATGCTCTTATACATTCTGTAATGGTAGCAGGTATCGAATCAAATAGATCAGAAACTGGTCAAATAACAGGTGTAAATAAAGTCAATGTAGCAAACCCATTGCTTCCAACAAGCCATTTCAATACTAAAACAAGTTATCTACCAGAAGAAATAGTTCGTTGGGACTTCTTTAAAGTCACTCAAAACCGTCCATAAATATGGATAAATATTATTAAGGAGAATATTATGAAAAAATATTTTATTTATCTCTTGTTGTTTTTGGTTTCTTTATCGCTTGTGGCAGAAGAAAATTATGACTGGCTTACTACAGGGCGTTCCTGGTGGATAGAAGACGGCAGAGAACTTGTAGACCCAAAAGCTGATTTTATTTACTGGAATCAACCGCCAAATATAAAATTTGAAAAATTTGAAATACCATCTAGAAGCGTTTTATATCAAGGACAGCTTAGAAATGAATTATATTATTTTGTTTATGAAACAGAAGAAGAGACTAATAAGTTATATGCCATTGGTTCTGCTTATGGAACAATACCTTGGCAAATTGATTTTAAAGATAATAATTCATTGATTATTAGATACAGAGGACCAACATTCTGGGGAAGCCATCGTAGAGTAGGCGTACAAGAAAATGAGAGCCACCCCATTGTAGGTATTTGGGGAAACTTGCCTGCTTTAACAGAATATCGTCTTGTAGATCCTATAAATTGTTTATACTTTATGGAAATAGACAAAGAAATTCCAGGATGGGCGGTACGTGAAGGAACATATCTTTTAAGAAAACACGAGTTCAAGAACGAAGTGCAATAAAAAACAGGTAGAGAGATAAACCCTCTACCTGAAAACGGAAATAACCTGTAAGGTTTTGTTAACCACAACTCAACCGAAAGGAGATCCGTTATGAAAAAG
>Ga0209755_10000979_pt1 | contig 47916 bp, 40 predicted proteins | sample TergutCo191P1_FD_187301 | JGI IMG/M metagenome (GOLD analysis project Ga0209755, IMG submission 187301) | Cornitermes sp. P1 segment gut microbial communities from Petit-Saut dam, French Guiana - Co191P1 (SPAdes) (version 2) | ecosystem: Host-associated > Arthropoda: Insects > Digestive system...
AGCCGGCCGAAACCCACATGGAAGCCGAAGAAGACGACACCTCCCCGCTAATCATGGAGGTAGTCTACGAAGACGCGCGCCAATACGCCACCGAGGCCGCGGAAACCCACGAGCCGTACGTAGCAATAGCCGCAGCCGAAGAAGAACATCAGCCCAACGACATAGTCACCCTGGAAGAACCCGCCGAAGCCGAGGGCGAAGCGGTAATCGGCGACGACGGCGGGATAGTGGGCGTTGTCCGCGCGTACTCGGCCCTGCTTAGCCAAGGCATCAACACGATGTTCCCCTGTCAGCTGTTCAACATCTACTGCGAAACAGCCGAGGAGCTAGTAACGGTGCAGCGCGGTTCGGACTTGTACCGCCTGATGGTAGACGCGGGCGGCATGAACGTAAGCAGCCGCCTGGCCGAAGACCGCCTAAACGTAACCGCCGACTGGGTGGTGCGCAGAAACCCCGACATAATCGTGAAGTTCGTAAACGACACGGTGCTTGGCAGCGGCATCACAAGCACCTATGCCGCTGCTGAGCTGCGCCGCGAAATCGCCGCCCGCCCGGGCTGGGGCGCAATCGAAGCCGTGCAGCACAACCGCATAATTCTGCTATCCGAAGATTTGCTGGGAACAGACGAGGCGCGGTTAGCAGCAAAACTGTCCATCGCGCGGCTTATGTACCCGGAGCTGTTTGAAAATATCGCTATTGCGTCCGCTATTTCGGAGCTAGTCAGCAGTATCGGCGGGGTCTTGATATATGGCTGAGTAAAACTCCAGAAAGCGGGCGAATATCACGGCAGCTTCCGCACGGGTAATCGCGTCCCGCGGAGCAAACATGCCGCCGGGGCGCCCGCTGATAATGCCCCCCGCTTGAAGCGCCCGCACGCTGTCCGCTGCCCAGGGCGCTATCTCGTCTTGGTCCGCAAACGGCGGCATCTCATACTGCGGCAGTGCAATGCCCCTGATTACGGCAAAGCTATTTATCATGACCACCGTCTCTTGCCGCGTTATGAGGTTGCCCGGCGCAAAGTTCCCGCCGCCTACACCGCTTACCAATCCCAGCCCCGCAGCCCATTCCACCGCGCCGAAATACCAAGCATCCGACGCCACATCGTAGAATCTGCCCGCCGTCAAGAAATTGTAAAGGTCAAGGTTCACACCGTCCAAATTAGCCAATACCTGCACCAGCATGGCGCGGGTCATGTTTTCCTCCGCGTCGAAGGTGTCTTCGGAAACGCCCGCGAATAGCCGGCGCTCCCAGACTGTTCTTACCGCGGAGTAATACCAAGCGGCAGGCTCCACATCTGTGAATGGAAGCGGAGCAGGAGGGGCAGTTGTATGCGGAGGTGCTTCGGGCGGGGGTGAAGGTGTGGGTGGGGGCAGCGGCGGCGCTATTTGTATCTCTACCTCGGGTTCGGGCGTCGGCTCGGGCTCGGGAGCCGGAGCCGGAGGTCTTCGAGGCGGTGTGGGAGTGGGTGCAGGAGCAGGGGCGGGGGCATCCGCATCGCCGTTACTCGATTCCGGCTCCTGTTCCTGACTCGGAGGAGGCAGCGGAGGCAGCAGCGGCGGCGCAGGCGAAGGCACCACCACCGGAGGCGGCGGCAACGGAGGCGCAGGCAACAACGGAGGCGGAATCACCTCCGGCGGAGGCAACGGCACCTGCGGAGGCACCGCCGCCTCATCCCATCCCGCAAACAAAGTCAGCGCACCAACAGGCATAACAAAATCCACCGTCAGCGGATTCAGCAAATCCTCATCCAAGTACCAACCTCTAAACTCATAACCAACCCTCACAGGCTCGTCCATAAAGCCGCCGCGGTTATCCGCAACAAACTCATACAAACCCGTCCCGTGATTCACATTAATAGAAACCACAGGCTCCAGATAAAAAACAAAACTAACCAAGCTCGCCGCCACATTAACAGTAGAAGTATTCACAGCAGCAAAAGGCACCCGCATCCGCTCCGTAGCCGGCGACCCATCAAGCGTAAACAAAATCTGCCCTTCATAGAACCCGTTTATCCCCGTAGCAGCACCCTGCACATTCCCGCCGAACGACAAAGTAACATTAAACTGCTCCGTCCCGCCGGGCGCGACATCTATCCGCGGCCTGCTAAGCGTAAGGTTAGCCGCGTTACCGTGATTCCTTCTCCACTGAACTATAGGTATGTATGACCGTGCCGCGCCGCTCGTATTATGAACAGTGAGCGTAACAGAACGCGAATTCTCAGGCAATATCCCGGGTATAAACACGCCCATAGGCGAACTCCCGCCAAGCAGCCCAAAGCTGACAGAAGACAAAACCGCAGGACGCATCATAAACTGCCAGTTACCCGGAAGCGCAGGGTTCCGCTGCGGAGCATCATGAACAGCGGTAACAAAAGACTGCGAATGGCTGGTCATGGACTCCAAAGGCCGCACATGCCCCGCACCCGAAGCAAACACGCCATGCAAATTAGCAAAAGGCACGCTGTTCCAGACGATGCTAACGCTCCGTTCCTCCAAAAGCTCCCTGGCCGTATTCATGATACGCGCCTTAACTTCATAAGGCGAGGCATCAGGAAAAGCTTGCAGCATTAAAGCGGCAATCCCCGCAATATGCGGCGCCGCCATAGAAGTACCCGACTGATAACCGTAACCGCCGCCCCTTTCGGTAGAACGGATACCCGTACCCGGCGCAACTATGTCCACCGCCATCTGAAAAAACTGCGGAGTAGGCCCGCGTGACGAAAACGGCACGACCAAATCAGCCACGTTCGGCGGCAGATTAGGATGCTCGCCGCCCCTTTGCCCTTCCGCAACGACTATAGGAAGCAAAGCAACCTTATCATCGCCAATACTCGTAAATGCAGGGCCGTCATTCCCCGCAGCCACCACTACCACCATCCCGTCACTAACAGCCAAGTTATAAGCATGAATCAAATTCCACGCAAATTGGTTTATATTAGCAACAGGAAGCCCAACACCCAGCGATACATTCACAACATCAACATTCTGCGAATGCGCGGCTTCAAGCCCGCTTATGATATTGTTTACATTACCCGCCCCGCTAGAATTCGCCACACGAAAATGCCAAAGCTCAACATCAGGCGCCATGGCAACAACAGTACCCGTAACATGCGTCCCGTGCGAATGGTGGTTAGTAGTATGCCAATCCGTATTAGCGTTAGCAGGATTAAAAGTACACCACCCGCGAATCCGCCCAAGCGTAGGGCAGCGGTACCGCTGCAAGCTGGGGTGGTTAGAATCGACACCCGTATCAAGCACCGCCACGCGTACACCATTACCCGTAATCCCATATGTATTGTGCAATGTGTTAATCCCCATCATCTGCCGCGCGGCGTTGTTATGGGTGATTCCACTAAAAGGCACCGCCGCGTGTGCTAAATCACGCTGCGGTGCAAGATAAAATCTATAGTTCGGAGAAACCGCAATAACCTCGGGCAAATCCGCAATTAAATCAACCATGGAAACAGGCACCCGCATAGCAACCCCGTTAAGCAGCCTGTAATGCTCGCTAACTATCTCAATAGGAGAACCCATCCTGCCGCGCCGCATTTCCAAATCCCCTAACTGCTGAAAAAACGCGGCATGTGCAGCAAGCGCCCGCTCCCTGTACGAACCGCCGCCCCTGGCTACCCCGTCCCCGGTAAGCCGCAGCTCCACATAAGACGGCGTACGGAATGTAACAATGATTTCGGCAGTTTCCTCATAAATAACAAGCGCCGCAGGCGTAGTACCGTAGATGTGGGTTTCGTAAATTTCTCCGTAATCCGGCACTCCCCCGTATACATCCGCTGCTCCTACGGCAAACATCATAATGTAAGCCATCAACAAAGCAAAAAACCTTCTCAATATCTTCTCCCCCGTTCCCTTGCGTTGATGGTATAATACACCATACTAAAGCAAACATCAAATTTTACCGATATACTTTTTGAGCCATGGAGGGATGGAAATGAAAAAACTATTTCTACTGATAATCACACTGATACTTTCCGCAGCCTGCGCAGAACTACCCTCGCCGATAGTAACCGGCGAACCCGTAGCAGCAGCAGCCACCGACGAAGACATAGCAATACTAGTAGTAGACGAAGAACCAGAAGAAGAACTCGGCGAAGAAGACGAGCCATTAATCATATACCTAGAACCAACGCCAACACCAACCCCAACGCCGTCCCCTACTCCAACACCAACACCAACACCAACACCAACCCCCGAACCAACCCCAACACCATCCCCCACGCCAACACCAACGCCCACCCCAACCCCAATCCCCACCGACTTCCTAATCGGCAGCTGGGTAACAGTAGGCGCAACAAGAGACGGCTCACCAATCCACGTACCATCATACCAGTCAATAGACCTGCGCTTCTTCACAGGAGGCACAGGAATGCTGAACATAGACGGCACAGGGCGCTCCTTCACATGGAGCGGCGGCGACACAGGCGAGTTCGGCCGCATAATAATGGAACTAAGCGAACACATGGGTCACGAAAGCCGCCGCGAAACCATGACCTACCGCACAACGGGCACTCAAATGCACCTAACCCACGAACTATTCGACGAACCAATCACAACAATCCTAGCCAAGTCGCCCTAACTTAACCGAGCAACCCCAAGCACCAGCCCAACAGTCCTAAGCTGTTCCGGCTGGTGTATCTGTATAGGCAAATAATCAGCATTAAGCGACTCAAGCAAAACCTCACCGCGCCCGCGCTCCACCTTCAACCGCTTACAATAAGCCTCGCCCTCATAAATAAAAATCCCAACCTGCCCCGGGTCGATTTGCGGAACAGACTTCACACCAATAATATCGCCGTCCAAGAACCGCGGTTCCATACTATCCCCGCTAATCCGCACCCCAAAATCAGCCGCCGAGCTAACCCCATCCTCAACAAACCCAAGCATCTCAAAATCCACATCACTATCATCAAAAAGATAGTTCCCAAGCCCGGCCGAAGCCCGCTGATTAAACACCTTCAACGAAAGCCGCTTCACACGCGCGCCCTCCGACTCAAGTACAAAATCCACAAGCCGCCTGCCATGCTCATCCAAACTTCGGTAAATCCGAATCTTATCATACTCCAAATCCGAAACAGGCAAAATATCATCAGCCCTCGTACGCTTCCTAGCCCCCCCAACAATATAATCCACCGAAACCCCATAAAACCCCGCAATAACCTTCAAAACCTCAGCCCCAGGCTCCCTAAACCCCGACTCATAATTCGCATAAGTACTATAATTAAACGGCAGCAACCCAACAAGCTCCTTCTTAGAATACCCCTGCTCCTCCCTCAAAACCCGCAAACGCTCACTAATCATTTGTATCCACCCTCTCCTCTCAAATAAAAAAACCGCGGGGCTCTGCCCCACACCCCGCAAGGGGCTCGCCCCTTGACCCATTCATTTTTTTAATGTTAGGGTCAAGGGACTAGTCCCTTGTGGGGTGTGGGGTGAAACCCCACGGTTTTAATCTTTAACCCTGAATGCCTTTTAAGTATTCGTTAATTTCGTCTACTAGTTTGTCGGGGTCCATGCCGTGTACTCCGCCTGCTTGTTCGAGGCTTTCGCGCGCCGCTGATGGGCAGCCTACGCAGTGCATACCTGATTTCATTAGGATTTCCGCTATGCCTGTGCCTGAGTCTTTGCTTAGGATTTCGCCTATTAACATGTCTTTTGTTATTGCCATTTGTGGTTCCTCCTTTGGGATTGTGTGGGGGTTTAGCGGAGCATTCCGAAACCCCTGTAGTATTTGAAAATAGCTCTGCCTAGGATTCCGTCGCGGTGGACGAATGGGTTTTGCCATGCGCGTGAGTCGTCCGAGTTTCCTCGGTTGTCGCCTAGCATGAAGAAGCTGTCTTCCGGCACTATGAAGGGGCCGCAGTAGCACGATACCGCTTCTTTGATGAAGTCGTCGCGCAGGGGTACGGGGTCGTCGTTTATGAAGACTAGGCCGTCCCTTATTGTAACGGTTTCGCCCGGCATTCCGATTATGCGCTTTACGTATAGGCGGCTTTCGTCGTCCGGGTATCGGAAGATTACTATGTCAAACCTTGCGGGGTCGGAGAATAGGTATGACAGCCGAAACGCTACTATGCGGTCGTTCGGCATGATACCGCTTTCCATCGACCCTGTCGGTATGGACGCGTTTACTATTATGAACTGGTTAAGTATCACGGCCAGGGTTACGGTGAATACGATTAACGTTGCCCAGCTAAGTGCTTCTTCTATGATAACGGATTTAACCACGTTTACTCCTATCCTGTGCAAATTATACATTTCCTATGTGCCAAAAGTATACCACATTATTTATTCTGATGGCAAAATTTTTTTTGCTGTTGTCATATGGTCGGTTTCGTTCTATAATGGGTGAGGGAATACAAAATACGAAGGGGAGGTTCCACGTAATGAAGGTATATTCAGCAAACGAGATTCGTAACGTAGCCATACTCGGGCACAGCGGCTGCGGGAAAACCACCTTGGCAGAGGCAGCGCTGTCACTGACCGGCGTAACAACACGCATGGGCAGGGTCGAAGACGGGAACACGGTAAGCGACTACGACCCGGAAGAAGCCCGACGCGGCGTTTCCATAAACATGGCAATGATTCCGGTCGAATGGAAAGAGCAAAAAATCAACTTCATCGACACCCCGGGTTATTTCGATTTCGCGGGCGATGCGAAGTCCGCACTTGCCGCCGCCGATGCCGTACTTATTCTCGTCTCGGCGAAATCCGGCGTGGAGGTCGGTACGGAAATCGCATGGGAATACGCAGCAGAGCTTGGCCTCCCCCGCATGGTCTTCGTAAACGGCATGGACGACGAAAATGCCGACTATGATAAGGTTCTTTCGCAAATGAAGGATATGTTCAGTAACAGCATAGTTTCGGCGGACGACCACGAAGCGCTAACGGAGCTTGCCGCCGAGTCGGACGAGGAACTGATGGAGAAATTTTTCGGCGACGAACCGCTTACGCAGGAGGAACTGCAAAGAGGCGTGCGCAGCGGGATAATCAGCGGTTCACTTTTCCCTGTCACAAAGGGTACGGCAACTAAGAAAGAAGGAATCGATGAGCTGCTCGATTTTATAGTCGAGTACATGCCGCCTGCTTCGGAGTGCCGCCCAACTATAGATGTAGAGCAAAACGGCGAAACGGTCACAATCGAATGCAATGAGAAAGAGAGCTTGTGTGCGTTTGTCTTTAAGACCATTTCTGACCCTTATGTCGGACGGCTTAGCCTGTTCCGTGTGTTTTCGGGCGTGGTGAAGCGCGACACCAATCTGTTTAATCCCAGAAAAGAGCTAGCTGAAAAGCCCGGGCATCTATACATAATGCGTGGGAAGAACCAAATAGAGGCAACAGAAATCCGCGCGGGCGATATCGGCGCGGTGGCTAAGCTGTCCGGGACGTCTACGCAGGACACGCTTTGTATTAAAGAAAAGCCTGTGCGTGTGGCAGAGACGGTTCTTCCCGAGTCGCTTTTGACCCTTGCTATCGTGCCTAAGGGGCGCGGTGACGAGGATAAAATCGCGGGCGCGTTTCCGCGGCTTCTGGAAGAAGATAAGACGCTTAAATTTCAGATAAATAAAGAAACTAAGCAGACTACTGTGTCGGGTGTTGGGGATAATCAGCTTGATGTCCTTGTGAACCGCTTGAAATCGCGTTATAAGATAGAGGTTGAGTTGGTGCCGCCTATTATTGCTTACCGCGAGATGATAAAATCCAAGGTGCAGGTGCGCGGCCGCCACAAGAAGCAGAGCGGCGGGCGCGGTCAGTTTGGTGACGTTGTAATGGACTTTGAGCCTTCGGGTGATTTGGAGAAGCCTTATGTTTTCGAGGAGAAGATTTTCGGCGGCTCTGTGCCTAAAGCGTATTTTCCGGCTGTGGAGAAGGGTTTGCAGGAATGTGTACTGGCGGGCCCGCTTGCGGCTTATCCCGTGGTCGGCTTAAAGGCTACGCTTGTGGACGGTTCTTACCATGATGTGGACTCGTCCGAGCTTGCGTTCAAACTGGCTACAAATATTGCGTTTAAGGACGGCTTCATGAAAGCGAAGCCTACTATACTTGAGCCAATCGCGAAAGTGACGGTTACTGTCCCCGACGCTTATATGGGCGATGTGATGGGCGATATGAACAAGCGGCGCGGCAGGATTATGGGTACGGAGAAGGTCGGGAATAAGCAGGTAATCACTGCTGATGCGCCTATGGCCGAGATGCTGCGCTATGCTACGGATTTGCGTTCCATGACGCAGGGACGCGGGCGGTTTACTATGGATTTCGAGCGTTATGACGAAGCGCCGAACGATGTTCAGACCAAGGTAATAGCGGCGCGGAAGCAGGAGCTAGAGGCATTAAAAGACAAAGAATAAAGGAGGTTTTAAGGTGGACAAGAGGTATATTCAGCTCTATTCCATTAGGGAGGAAGCAGGTAAGGATTTCGTCGGTTCTTTGAAGAAGTTGGCGGAGATTGGGTACACGGGCGTTGAGTTTGCCGGGGGGCACTATGGCGGCTTGGCGGCTAGTGAGATGAAGAAAGTTTTGGCGGATTTGAACCTTGAACCTATTAGTTCGCACATCATGTCGGCTATGGTTCCTGGGCAGATTGATTATGCCGTGGAGCTTGGGATTAAGTACATAATCGACCCTATGAAGAACATCGGCAACTATGATGAGGCCGCGGCTTTTGCCGAGGAGCTTAACAAGACCGGTGAGCTTTGCAAAAAGAGCGGACTGCTTTTCGGTTATCATAACCACCGCCATGAGTTTGTGGAGTGCAAGGACGGTACTTTGATGGACACCTTGCTGATTAATACTAATCCGGATTTGGTCTGTTTTCAGCTTGATGTAGGCTGGGCTACCTGTGCGGGCTGTGATGTTCCGGCTTTTTTGAAGAAATATGCCGGGCGTTTTAAGATGATACATGTGAAGGAATGCGCTGTTGTGGACGGGCCCGAGCCTATGGCGGACTTTTCAAAGTTTCCGCGTGACGAGAACGGGCGCCCGCAGATTCCGCCCGAGGTGATGAAGAAGTTTGCGGAGCAGGCTGCTTGGAATGTTGCCGCGGGTAAGGGCGTTATTGACTGGGCTGTTGTGCGTGACGCTGCTGTTGCGCAAGGTGCCGAGGCGTTTATTATCGAGCGCGAGTATGACTACGCGGGCGATATTTTCAAGTGCGTAGCTGAAGATTGTGAGTACCTGAAATCACTGTAAAAAACGCAAACGAAAAATGCTCGTGGCGTTTTATAAACAATTATATTTTGCCGTACGCGGCAAGTTAAAAAAAAGGAGAGTTATTAGTTATGTCCAAACCAAGAATTGGGTTTATTGGTTGCGGCGGTATCGCTAACCAGAAGCATTTCCCGGGAATGAAGCAAGAAGATGTTGACATGGTTGCGTTTTGCGACATCATCAAAGACCGCGCGGAAAAAGGCGCAAAAGAGTACGGTACGTCTGACGCGAAGGTCTACACAGACTATCGTGAGCTGCTTAAAGACGGCTCGATTGACGCTGTTCATGTGCTTACGCCAAACGTGAGCCACTGCGAAATTTCCGTAGCTGCGCTTAACGCGGGCAAGCATGTTCTGTGCGAAAAGCCAATGGCTGCTACTACCGCTGACGCCGAAAAGATGGTAGAAGCGCGCGACAAGTCCGGCAAGATGCTGACAATCGGCTATCAGTACAGGCACAACCATGACAACCAAATCGTTAAGAAAATCGTGGACGACGGCTGGCTTGGCGATATTTATTATGTGGAAGCGATTTATCTGCGCCGCCGCGGTGTGCCTACTTGGGGCGTGTTTGCGGATAAGGCACAGCAAGGCGGCGGTCCGCTTATCGATATCGGTACCCATGCCCTTGACCTTGCGCTGCACTTTACGGGCAACTACGAAGTTGATTATGTAGTCGGTACTTCTTTCGAGAAGCTCGGACGTCTGCTTAAAGGCGCTGACATGCAAGGCCAGACAGGCTTCCGCGGCACACCTAACGTTTGGAATGCCGACACGTATGAAGTTGAGGATTCCGCGTTTGGTCATATCAAGATGAAGAACGGCATGGTTATCAACCTGAAAGCATCTTGGGCGATTAACATGGTCGGGCAGGGCATGTCCCCTACCATCATGGCAGGTACAAAGGGCGGCGTGGACACACTCGACGGCGTTCGTTTGAACCATATCGTAGCCGGTCAGCAGTCGATTACTATGGTCGGCGAAAAGCTGCCTCCGTTTATCCCCGGCTTCTCGTCCGGCCCTCCTCAGCCTTCTATCGAGGCTCAGATTTGGGTTAAGGCGCTGAAGGGCGAGGGTAAGCTGGCTGTTACCGCTGAACATGCGTTTACTATTACTAAAGTTCTGGATTCGATTTATCAGTCTTCGAATACGGGTAAGGCTGTGCATTTTTAGGAATTGTTTAGGTTAGATTTTTAGTAGACATGGAATAACCGGCTTTCTTTTGTATGGGGGGCCGGTTATTTTTGTGGTCTTGAAGAACAAACCAGTGAGGTGTCTCCATGTCAAGCGTCATATCCGGAAATTTAGTAAAGGAAGCGCGTATCAGAAAAAAGTGGCAACAGCAACATGTTCTTTATAATCTACCGTACGAAGATGCTCGGCTGTCTCGTGTTGAAAATGCTCACTTAGCCCCAAGGAGTGATACCTTCCGCTCATTTATGGATGCGATGTACATGCCTGTAGAACCTTTATTTTGCCCATATCTTGAAAATCAAACGATGGATGTATTTACTATCCGCGCTAAAATACTTATCTTATTGGATGACCCAACAGAGGAAGGTTGCGGAGAAGTTGAAATGTCATTGCGAGAACTAGAAAACAGGGGTGGGTTTGAGGGGGGCATTAACCGGCAATTTATCCTTAGTTGCCAAGCCCAGGTGAATGAGTTTAGGCGAACGAACCCGGATGAATTAGTAGCTATTATAAAAGAAGGTATAGCTCTTACGTACGAGGAATTTGATGAGAGTGACTTTGATGGAGACATGCTGATATTTGAAGAAAGCAATTTGCTTCATACCTTAGCAAATACTTACCAACGCCAAGGAAAGTCATCCACAGCTATTCCGTTGCTGTACCGTATACATGAGGGTATTTCACGCCTTCCAGAAGATGACCGCGAGAAAGAGAAGAAGTTGGCTCCGCTTTTGTTGACGTTGACTAACTTCTTAATTCAGGAGAAAAAGTACAGCAAGGCTCTGGAATCGTGTTTGAAGGGAAATACCGCATCCATAAAGCGTAACAAAGGCAAATATACTCCGGAATTAATGAAAATAATGAACGGTTGTTAGTAAATCAAATAGAACAGCACCTACAGAAAAAAGACAGTATATTCATTGTAGTAACACATAGAAAAGAGATATTAAAGATTTGCAATAAAGCTGTTTTGTTTGAAAATAACGGTTTTCGCTTTTTTGACCTTAGAAACGAAAACCAAGTGGAGCATTTATACTAATTGATGGAAAAATAGTTTTCGAGAAATTTGACGCTGAAAAACAATTTCACAAACATCTCGACATACGTATTATTACGTGATATTATATATTTAGGAGATGAGGGAATGACAGCCAAAGAGTATAAGCGAAAAATCAAAGCTGCCGGGTGGAAAATTACACGTGGAAGTCGGCATGAACTGGCGACATCCCCACCGGGACACTAAACAAAATGCTAAAAGATGCGGGGCTCAAATAGTCCCGGTTTCTGGCGTAAAATATAAAAGAGGTGTTTAGCATGAAATATGTATACCCCGTCATACTCTATGAAGACGATGGCAAAGTAGGCGTAACCGTGCCGGACTTACCCGGATGTCATACATTCGGAGATGATGTTGCAGATGCTCTGTTTATGGCTAAAGATGCGATAGAAATGTGGCTATGGAACGCCGAAAACGAAAATATGACTATCCCCTCTGCCTCTAAACACTTAGCAACAGAAAAGGGCGAAACAGTAAACTTAGTAGCCGCCGATACAGACGAATACCGCAAGGCAAACGACACAAGAGCTATAAAGAAAACCTTATCAATCCCCTCATGGCTTAATCATCAAGCGGAAAAGGCAAATGCGCCGTTTTCACAGATTCTACAGCAGGGTTTGAAAGATTATTTACAGAGTGCCAACTAGCCCTCCCTACAAACCAACCCCAACACCTCCACCTCCCGCCCAACAGGCACCAAAACCACCTGCTGCGCATGAGGCGCCCTATCAACCTTCTCCCCTCCCCTGCCCCTCATCTCACTAATCCTACACATAAAATCCTCACCCCCGGGCTGCACAAACGTCACTTCATCCCCGACGGCAAAGACATTCCGCTGCTCCACTACCGCGCAGCCGTCCTCATACCCCCGCACAATCCCCACAAAATCATGCGTACGGTTATACTCCGTCGCCGCGGCCTTCTGCTCGTATCCAAAATAAAACCCGGTAGAAAAAGTCCTGTGGCTCGCCATCCCGAGCATCCGCATATACTCGTCAATATTATTCTCGTAGCCCTTGCCCAAGCTGTCGATAGCCTGCCTGTAAGCCCGCACCGTCAGCCCGACGTAAAATGCCGTCTTCATGCGGCCCTCGATTTTCAGCCCGTCTATCCCTGCCGCAACAAGCTCGGGCAGGTGCGCTATCATGCACAAATCCTCTGCGCCGAATATCTCTACCCCGCGCTCATTTTCATCTACGGGCAGCAGCTGCCCCGGGCGCGATACTTCCTCTGCCCACAGCCTGTACTTGTATCTGCACGGGTGTGCGCACGCGCCTAAGTTCGCGTCGCGCCCGGACATGTACCAGCTCAGCATACAGCGTCCCGAGTACGACATGCACATTGCGCCATGCACAAAGCCCTCCAAGCGCAGGGCGGGCGGGCATTTTTCGCGTACTTCTTTAATCTCGCCAAGCGACAGCTCGCGCGCCAAAATAACACGCGAGGCTCCCATCTCGTGCCAAAAGGCCGCGCTTGCGTGGTTGGTCGTGTTTGCTTGTGTGCTGATGTGGATTTCTACGCCCGGCGCTTCCTTTTTTGCGAGCATCATTACGCCGGGGTCGCTGATTATGAACGCGTCCGCACCCATCTCCGCTAACGCCCCAAAATACCCTGTCATTTCCGCGATGTCGTTGTTGTGCGCGAAGATATTTGCGGTCACGTAGACTCGTACGCCGTGTTTGTGCGCGTATTCAATCGCCGCGGCTAACTCGCCCTCGCCGAAGTTTTTTGCTTTTGCACGCAGCCCGAACGATGTTCCGCTCAAGTAGACCGCATCGGCGCCATAAGCCACGGCTATTTGCAGCTTTTCGAAGTCGCCTGCCGGGGCCAGCAGTTCCGGCTTATTCATCGTCTGCCCTGTCCCACGGGCGCGGCATGTATGTGCGCCTTGCGTGTTCGTGCTGGGCATGGTCGTTCGTGAAGAAGTGCGCGCCCGTTTCGGCGTCTACCAGTACATAAAAGAGCCAGTTGCCGTCCGCGGGGAACAGCGCCGCGTTTATAGAGGCCGCGCCGGGGTTTGAAATCGGCCCAAGCGGCAGCCCTGTGTTGCGGTAGGTGTTAAACGGGGAATCGTACTCGAGATGCTCGTACAGCAGCCTGCCCAGATGCATGTCCATCGCATACAGCACCGTCGCGTCGATTTGCAGCGGCATGTTGATGTCCAGGCGGTTGTAAATAACTCTTGCGACCATCGGGCGTTCTGAGGGTACGCGCACCTCGCGCTCGATTATGGACGCGATGTTGACGACCTCGTCCATGGTGAGCCCAAGCTCCTCGGCACGCAGGCGGTATTCGAAGTTGAAGACATTGTTGAACCGCACAAGCATGTTCATGATGACCTCCTCGGGTGTTGGATGTTCCGACACAAAGTACGTGTCCGGGAACAAATATCCCTCCAGGCGGCTGCGGCGCTCGGGCAAATCCCGCAGGAAGTGGAAGCCGAAATCGTGGTTATTCGCCACGTACATGAACTCCTCCTCGGTGAAGAAGCCACGCGATTCCAAGTATACGGCTATGTCCCGCTGTGTCCAGCCCTCGCGGATTGTGATGCGGTTCTCCACCACAGGCTCTACAGGGCGCGCGCGCAGACGGGCGTTTACCTGCGTCCCGCTCAGATTCCTGTTCAGGATGAATGTGCCGGGGTTGTAATCCTCGTCGCGTCCCATTATCCACATCTCGAAGCGGAACAGCCTCGCGTCGGGGATGATGCCAAGCTCCTCTAGCATTTCCGCGACTTCTTCGACTGTTGCCGTCTCGTCCAGTACAAATTCTATATCGTAGTATTCCTCATGCTCATAGACCAACCGCTCGGAGAACTCGTCACCGAACTCGAACCCGCGCATCGTGAAGGTATAGACAAGATACGCAAGCCCAACAAACAGCAGCGCATTGAAGCAGATTCCAAGCAGCCACGACAGCAAATTCACAAGAAATTTTAACATACGACCTCCTTACAAAGCGATAATGCCCCGGAAATATCTGATGAAAATAAATTTGAGGCTGCCGCTTTCCTTAACAAAATCCGATAGTTCATAGTAACAGCTCCGCACAAGCGCGGCTTGCTTTTCGTCAAGCGGCACCTTGCCGTAGCGTGCCTGATAGTAAATCTCGCTCAGTTCCTTCATAAATACCGTGTCCTTCGCGAAGGAATAGTCCTTCTCCAGGCGAAGGCCGTAAGCGTACGGCGTTTCGTCCTCCAGCATCGGATGCCGCCAGTATCTTGTGATACGCAGTATTTCGCGGTAGTAGGCTATTGCTTGGCTGTTTAAGTCAAGATTTTTTATCCTCCGCAGCCGCAGCACAAGCAGAATGTGCCAAACGCCAAGGTATAAAGCAAGAAGGACAGGCACAATAACCGCCGATGCAAACGCCGCGTAGCGCAAGTTCACTTCCTCCGGCTCCGGCTCGCCTTCTTCGTCCCCGGCCAGCATTCCGGCTAACGCTTCTCCCGCTTCTTCCCAGTCTACGCCAAGCATGGTGTACCACATACCCATCATCCGCAGATATTCTTCCTCGTCAGTCCACCAGTCATCGGAAAAAATATTCATGCCCGGTGTTACCGCACGGTCGTACATCACAAATACATAAGGCGCGGTAGTCTCCACAGTCAGCCACCCGAAACCTTCCAAGTAAACCTCTGCCCAAGCGTGGGCGTTGCTGTTGGTAATCGTAAACAGCCCGCCCGCATCCCTTTGCGCAGGCATAAGAAACCCTTCTACATACCTTGCAGGCAGCCCTATCGCGCGCGTCATGACAACCATCGCTGATGCATAGTATACACAATAGCCTTCCTGCCCGTCAAACAGGAAATAGTCAACAAAATCCCGCCCGCGCGGCACAGGGTCGGGCGTAAGCGTATACGGGAACTGTATCAAAAATTCCTGCAAGGCGCGAATCCGCTCATAGTCAGTGTTATAGCCCATCGTGATGTCGTGCGCAAGGTCGATTACCCGCTGCGGCAAGTCATACGGCAGCTGCAAGTAGTTCTCGTAAACGAAATCGGCGTAATCCGCCAAGAACGCGTCATGCCCTAGCGTGCTTACCATATTTATGAGCAGGTCAAGGGCATCTTCGTCGAAGTAGTTAAACAGCTCCACCTCGCCACGCCCGCGGTCTGTGTGCCCGTCTATGAAGCTGTCGAAATCATTCAAGTCCCGCCAGAGCATCCGCTCCAGCTCCCCGGCGTCCCGGACGTAAATAATATGCGCCGCACCCAGAATATCAAAGGACATTGTAATCATGTAAACGCTCTCCGGCTCGTAGTATTCCACCTGCACATAGCCGAAAATCGCGCCGTCCCACCATACATCAAAGCGCAGCGGCTCGCGGTTTTCCATCCGCTCCCTGTAAATGCCGCGGCGCGACGCCTTCAAAATGTCGCGTATGCCTTCCCGCCGATAGTCCAAATCAAGAAAGTGGTAACGATAGAATGTGTGGCGCGGCAAAAGCTCGCTTAGCCGCCTGTCGCCCGCCTCGTTCACCTGCATCAGGAGGTGCAGCTCCGGCCGCTCGAACAAAATCCCCCGCTCCCGCATCGGACGGAAGATACTCGCCGTACGGTTCTGACCCGTGAAGATATCGATATGCCCCATCGGCAGATAGGTGACAAACTCCGCAAAGCTTTCCGGCGCACCGGAAATTTCGAAGCGCGATGCATAGCGGAAAAGCGCGTTAGCCGTCTCCATGAACTCGATGTACGAAGGATGAACACGGCTTACGGGCGGCGCAAACGGTCTGTCCGCGGAAGTCCAGCGGTCGCCCGTATATATATTATGCACAGCCCCGGAAAGGTACACACGCCTGGTCGCGTCCACGGTCATAATCGGCCTTGCGTTCGGCGAAACAGGCCCGCCTAGCCTGCCGCCCTGCCCCGCAAAGCCCGTCGTCTGGAACGAGAAATATTTTGGGTTAAACGCCAAATGTATGGCCTCGCTGACCACTTCCCACGGCTCGTTTATGAGCCGTATCAAGGTTGGATTTTCAATCGTCATGGAAGGCACGGGCACAAGCGTGGAAGTCCACACAACAACGGCGCAAAGCGGCGCCGCAATAAGCGCGGCCCGCGTCCCGTCACTCTCCGAGCCGTGCAGCTTGCGTATCAGAAAAACGCAGAAGCAGAACAAATACAGCACAAAACTGAACAGCGACTGATAGTACCCCATCACCCAAGCAACAATAAAAATGGCAGCCCCAAGCCCGGCAAGCATATAAAAATGAAAATGCACATAAAGGCATACAGCGATAAACGCCACCACAAGAAAGCAAATAGCCAAGACAAAATGCCAGGTAAATTCCTCGCTGAAGTTCAAATACCCGCGCGTAATCTGCATAATCTCGTCTATGTAATACCAATAGTCCGCTAAGTATTCACGCTGCCAGTACCCAACGGCCGCCGCGATAATCAAAACCGCAACAGAACCCGCAAAGGTATAGAGATTAAAGAACACCACCCCAAACAGAAGAATGAACCCAAGGCCCGTCAGAAACAAGGGCAGCGGCTCAATATACACCGCGGTCGTGTTCAGTATGGATAAATTTACCGAAAAGGCGTACAGCCCGCCGATAAGCAAATAAAGTGCATAGTCCTCAAGCCTGCGTCGCTTCTGCATTCTTAACAAAGCCCCCTACGATTTTTATGCTGTTTATTCCACTGGCCTTCAATCGGTCAAAAATCCTGTCCGATTCCTTATCGCTTGTCCAGTTTTCCGGAACGAAGTACATTACCGCGATATAATGTCCGAACCGAATCGCGTTCAAAATTTGGTCGTGCAGCTGCATGTCAAGCTCAGAGGTCAGTATCACCGCGTTAATATTGCGGCTCGATTCGTTTAAGTAGCCATCCAGCGCTTGATTTACGGAAAACCCTTCTTCCGCGAAGTCGAGGCTTGCGATTACGTCGTACACCGCTTCAAAGTCGCCTATGTGCCGACCCGTGTGCCGTACACTCCGCCCAAACTGTAAGTCCACAGGCATTTGGCTGCGCAGGCAGTAGTGCAAAATCCCAACCGAGCGCTCCACCATAGAGTCTTCCAGTTTCACACTCACCTCGCGCGGCAGCACCCGCTTGTTCGCGTCAAGCAGAATCGCTACGCTGTTAAGCACGGACGATTGATAGTTCTTTACAATCCATTCGCCGCGCTTTGCCGTCAGCTTCCAGTGTACTTTTTTTATCGGGTCGGTGTGTTCATACGGGCGCACATCCGTAAAGTCGGCGTAGTCCTCGTTCGCAAGCGCAAGGTTAGCAGGCGCCTTTGACAGCAGATGCGAAGCCAGTTCCATGTGTTCCATGTCGGTTATTTTCGGATACGCGACGATTTCAAAGCGCTGCCCGACCTTCCTCCGCAGACGGAAAATGCCCAAGAAATCCTCTACCTCCAAGTATTCAAGCCCCAGCTGATACTTTCCGCGGTAGTTGACCGTAAATCCGATATCGAAGCGGGTCGGCTTCATGAACGGGCGGATTTCAAGCCGCCTGTCGTCGGCGTTTGTCTCGACCGCAAAATCCCCGTCGATGAACAGGCAATGCGCCGTGCCGAAGCCTATGTGCGACAGGTTGCGCAGCGTAATTGTGTAGCGGCCCGGCTCGCCCTTTATTACCGTGCCGCCCTGCGTCTTCTGCGTAAGCTCCAGACCGTACAGGGTAAGCGCGGCAAAAGCAAGCGACACAACAGGCATAACCGTCAAGGCGTACAGCGCCTTAAACATAAACGGGTCGGCATACAAAACCGCCGCGGCCAAAATAACCAAAAACAGCGCACCATACAAAATACGGTTGCGGACAATCGGCACTGTCATAGCGGCGGACGCACTATTTTCATTGCGTCATAAATCACATCGAGCGAAGTACGCTTTTGCAGTTTCGCTTCCTGCTTCAAGATAATCCTATGTTCAAGCACATGCGGAGCCATCGTAATGACATCGTCGGGTGTCACAAAATCGCGGTTGTTGTAAAGCGCCCAAGCCTGCGAGGCCTTGAACAGGCAAAGGCTTGCCCGCGGGCTTGCGCCGAGTACTACATCCTCATGCTCGCGCGTTTGCCGCGTCAGCCCAACTATAAAGTCGTTTATATCCACACTGACATGATTTTTTTCTACCATAGCCTGAATCGCTAAAATGTCCTCGCCTTCCGCCGCGGGTTCAAGGGCTGCCATGGGGTCGCCTTCGCGGAAGCGTTCCAGCATACGCCCTTCCTCCGCGGCGCTTGGGTAGCCGAGCGAAACCTTCATGAAGAAGCGGTCAAGCTGCGCCTCGGGCAGCGGGTATGTTCCTAAGTATTCGACGGGGTTTTGCGTGGCAAGCACAATAAACGGCTCGGGCACCGCATAGCTTTGACCGTCCACCGTCACCTGATTTTCTTCCATAACTTCAAGCAAGCTCGACTGCGTCTTGGGCGAGGTACGGTTAATCTCGTCCGCAAGGATAAACTGGCTCATAACCGCGCCGGGCCGGTATTCAAAATCGCTTGTGCGCGGGTTGTAGGCCGAAAAGCCCGTGATGTCGGACGGCATAATATCCGGCGTAAACTGAATGCGTTTGAAGGAGCCGTTCACCGATTTTGCCAGTGCGGAAACCAAACTCGTCTTACCGACCCCGGGGACGTCCTCTATCAGAACATGCCCGCGGCAAGCCATGGTGGTCAGCACAAGCTCAATCGCATGTCGCTTGCCGACGATAATCTTTTCCACATTGTAAAGCACACTTTTCAGGCAGTTCACTGCCTCGTCTCTTGTTTTTACCATTTTACACTCCTTCTAGTTCGCCGTATAGTTCGAGCAATGCTTCTTCTAAGGCGGTTTTTTCTTCAAAAATAGCGGCAGCGGCGGCTAAGTCGCGGCCTATTTCATCCGTAGCAAGTTTCGCTTCGCAGGCTTCGATTTTTTGCTCCGTCTCCAAAATACCCGCTTCGAGGCGCTTCATCTTGGCTTCAAGCTTGCGTGCGGCTGCTTCGGCTTCTTTTTTTGCCTGATAGTCTGTCTTCTGTTTCGGCTCCGCGTCAACCGGTCGCTCACACCGACCGGTTGAACCCGATTTCTTCTCCAGGTAATAGTCGTAATCCCCAAGATACTCGGTAATTCCGCCTGCGGACATATCAAGAATCTTGGTTGCGGTAGCGTTGATAAAATATCGGTCATGAGAAATATACAGCACCGTCCCGGGAAAATCACGGAGCGCGCTCTCAAGTATCTCCTTAGAAAATAAATCCAAATGGTTCGTAGGCTCGTCCAAAATCAGAACATTAGCCCCGCCAAGCATAATCTTGGCCAAGGCCACGCGCCCGCGCTCCCCGCCGCTAAGCTGCGAAATCAGCTTAAAAACATCGTCCCCTGTGAACAAAAACGCCGCAAGGACATTCCGAATCTCCGTATTCGTAAGCGTAGGGTAAGTATCGGCAAGCTCCTGAAAAATCGTCTTCTCCTCCGACATGTTCTGACCGGCCTGGTCGTAGTACCCAATACGCAGATGCACGCCTTCGCGAATCTCACCGCTGCGCGCCTTATGCTCGCCCACGATGATTTTGAACAAGGTAGTCTTTCCGATACCGTTAGCCCCAATCAGCGCGGTCTTATCACCTTTTTTCAAGGAAAAGCAAGCGTTTTCGAAAATGAGTTTATCCCCAAACGCCATCGAGACATCCTCCGCGTCCAAGACATCATGCCCCGTCTCAATTTTCGGCGTGAGAATAAGCCGCATCTGGTCGGGAAGCGACTCGGGCTTTTCCACCCGCTCCATCTTGGCTAATAACTTCTCGCGGCTTTTTGCGCGGATAAAATTCTGCTCGTTGTGCCGCGCGCGGAAGACCTCGATAATCTTCTCCTGCCGCTTAATCTCCTTCTGCTGGAGCAGGTAAGTCCGCAAGGCATTCTCGCGGTTAATCGCTTTGTGCTTGGCATAAAAGCTGTAGTTTCCGCCGTACACAGCCGATTTCTTATTCTCAATCTCTATCGTCTTGGTAGTGACCTTATCCAAAAAATATCGGTCATGAGAAATAAGCAGCACCCCGCCGCCGTACTCCCTCAAATATTCCTCAAGCCAGGCAATACTGTCGATATCAAGATGGTTGGTAGGCTCGTCAAGCAAAAGAATATCGGGCGCGGTCAAGAGCAGCTTACCCAAAGCCGCACGCGTCTGCTGCCCGCCCGAAAGCGAACGCACAGGCTGCGCCCACTGCCCCTCGTCAAAGCCAAGCCCCTTCAAAACCCCGCGCAGACGGCTGCCCGCCTCATACCCGCGCTTCCCCTCAAACTCCGCCATAAGCCGGCTGTACCGAGCCATAGTAGCCTCCAAGGTACCGCCGGCCTGCCCGGACATATCCGTCTCAAGCTGCCTAAGCGCAGCCTCCATCTCCCGCAAAGGCTCAAAAACACTATCAAGCTCCTCAAACAAACTAAGCTCGCTGTCCTTCTCCCCAAGCCCCGCGTTCTGCGGCAAATACCCAAGCTTAACCCCGGCAGGTTTTATAATCTCCCCGCCGTCAGCCGCCCATTCCCCCGTAAGTATGCGAAAAACAGAAGTCTTTCCGGCGCCGTTTACCCCAACAACAGCCGCCTTCTCCCGCTCCTCCAATATAAAAGACACGCTGCGCAAAATTTCCTCAGTCGCGAATGATTTCTGAATTTTGTTACACATCAAAAGCACAAACAAAACTCCCCTAAACAAAATCTCACTTCATTATACCACGAATCACACCAGAGTCGAGTCCACAAATTTCCAGTATATATTTCCCATGTCGGGAAAGGATTTTATTTATAGTTGAATAGGGAGGGAAGTCATGCAGCACAACAAAGTAGATATATGCGGCGTAAACACATCAAAGCTGCCGGTCTTAAAAAGCGACGAGAAAAAGGCACTTTTCGACAGGATTCTAAAAGGAGACGAACAGGCACGCGAGGAATATATCTTTGGGAATCTGCGGTTGGTGTTGAGTATTATCCAACGGTTTAACAACCGCGGGGAGTATGCGGATGATATTTTTCAGGTTGGGTGCATCGGGTTGATTAAGGCTATTGATAATTTTGATGTGACGCAGGGGGTGCAGTTTTCGACGTATGCTGTGCCGATTGTAGTCATTAGGGGTGAATAGCCGAAAGGAGCAACCCAAATGACCCGCAAACAGGCTCTACATAAGGCTTTAGAAATCTTGACAGACGAAACTACAAAGGCAAAAATCGCAGAGATATTAGACGATATGCCCTTCACAGGTTGGAGCGAAAGAACCATCTTCGACACCATCGACCAGTTCATCATAGACCACGGCCACACCCCCACCGTGACAGACTTCAAGAAAAAAGGTCTACCCCCACACCCTGTAATCAAACTACGCTTCAACATGACCCTGCGAGAATTTTTAGACAAACACTACCCCAACCAAAAACTATGCTCATCAAAAATCTACTTCACCGAAACAAAGGAGCATTGGCAAGATTTGTTTTTGAGCGACTACCACACAAATAAACCATGCTCTGCCGAAGAACACAATGCCAAGCGTACCAGCGGCACCCCCTCGTGGCAGACCATAGCAAAGATGTTCGGCGTAATGAAATGGGTTGACTGGCTGAATTATTGCGAAATCATCCCCTATGCATATAAGCGTAAACACAATCGCAATACCGTAGCCACCCCACCACTTACCATAAAAAGCATAATGACTGTCACTTGCAAAGATGGACTTGTTTTCCGTGTCACCAAAGGCGAAAACGATGAGCCTATTTTCTTGTAAAGTGAATTAATTCGAAATCAGTCTTGTGCGCAAAAAATAAAGGCGAGAGCTTGCGAAGAATTTAATCTTCAGCAGACTCCCGCCTTTCGATTCAATTTATTCTGCTTGTTGGCTCAATCTTGCGGTGCCTATTAGGAATACCCCTAGCAGAAACTTATCATATTCTCGTTTGTTAATCATTGACGTAACCATTGGCAGAAACGATATAACCGTAAGTCCCCAGCCGATTGGTCCCGCAAAAAATGTCTTCAAAAATACAGACATCCACAGAAACTGAGAAAACGAGAGCTTAAACAACCGCAAAATGAGAATAGAAAGCGATGGTCCAAATAAGCGGGTTGCCAAAAGTGCATTTAATGGCGTAATGCCCCCTATTAAAAACTGTGCGCTTATTCGCGTGGCTTCGAGAGGGTCAAAGCCCTTGGCCAGAAGATATGACTCTATACTTCTTGCCATTTCTTGCCGCGTTTGCTCGTCCATGTTTTCTATCATGGATTCTAGCAAGCGTTCAGTTATCCATGCTTCCCTTTCATACGCCCCCTGCGTGGTATCTGCGTCGGATACAAAAGCCGGGTTTGCAATCTTTAATGCCTTTACCAACACCTTTTTTATGGCGAAATCTAGTTGCTTACCATAATTGTCGGACAGGTTTCTTATGCTGTCCGCAATGCCTAGGCCTTCCGTAAAAACATCATTAAGCTCTTGTGATAATTTTTGACTTTCTGCGTCCTGCCCCATTCGCTCTAACTCATCTGTTCCAAAACCATGCGCCTTCTGAAAATCCTTGCCAAAACTAAGCATCCCGCTCAGCATTCCCTTTTGGGCAAGGGTCATCTTATCAATTATCGGTGAAACACATACATAATGTGAAGCCATAGGTCATCTCTCCTTTTCTTGGCTTTACGCCGCCGCGAAGAAGTCTCTTATGCGAGCTTCTATCATACTCATAGTTACAACAAACGGTTTTTTCACCACGGTAATTTCAATACAATCGCCGACGGTGTAAAACCCGCTTACACCACTGCCACTAAAATCACCTCGCGTTTTGCTCCCTGTAAATGTTCCTCCTCCATTTCTGATTTTTGTCGAAACTTGTGCTAGCACGCTTTCCATATTAGCGGGCTTTCGGATTGTAAATTTGTGCATTTTTAAGCCTCCTCTATCTTGATTTTTTTTGGCGGCTACGCACCGCCATGTATGCCCAAGCTAATGCTTAAAGCAAGGGCTGTTTCAACTTTTTGCATCGCAGATGCCGGAAGCTTTGTCACAAAACCCGCGATTTGGCTCTTGTTGATGCATATAATTTGCTCTGCCAGAATTGTCGAAGAAACACGCAGTCCGAGTTCTGTCCCTACGCGAACGTGGGTTGGCATTGGCTTCTTTGCTTTAGAAGTGATTGGAACTACAATTGTTGTAGGAGAAAATTTGTTGCCTTTGTCGTTTTGGATAATTAGCACAGGGCGCATACCATTTTGGACACTTCCACCTACATCGGACAGTTTTGCGAAGTAAATTTCGCCGCGTGCGATGTTTGCCGATTGAAAATTTTTCATTTCTGAAATCCTCCTCCTCGAAAATTGATTAATTTTTGAGATTATAGTAAAATGTTCCCGTTGGGGGTGTTTCTAAATTCAATATACTGCACGGTGAAACGCCTTACAAGCCTGATTCTTTGCGGTTTCTTGCGACTCTTTGCACTTCTTTGCAAAAATGCAAAAGGTTGCAAATTTTGGAGGTGATTAAGTTATGAGTGATTTGCTGTTGCCAAAGCATATTATTGATTTCATGTTGGGGCACAATCTCGATAACAAAGTAATTGGATACAAGATGGACAAAACACCGGCAAGTGCTAGCTCAGTCGTATCAAGAATCAAAGCGGGAAAAGAAAATTTCCCAAGAAAATTTGATAGATATGCTTTTTACAATGCTTTTTTTAACATGGATTTAGATGACGCCCTGCTCTACGAAGAATACAAGGACAAGAAGGAAACCTTACTGGAAGACGTAAAGGATTCGATACGCGACTATGAAAACACAGACAAGCTAATAGAAATTACCGATAACAAGGAGTTTTTTTTAGAATTATTTAAGCTTGCTAAAGAAAACTTCAATAGCCTTAACCCCAGTAGCAAAGCAAATAAAAAAAGCCGACCTGCCACTCCACGCCCCAAATTTCAATCATTAGAAGAAGCAATGAACCCATGGTTGGAAATTAATGATGATACTATGAGAAACCTGTGCGAGAGGGGCAAAAAAGCAGACAGGGCGACAGAAAGATTTTTGAAAGGCGAACGCGATGACATATTATGGTTTGTATCAAACGAAAGCGACATACCCCGACGCGATATTGTAGACACCCTCGTAGGATATTGTGATGAAAAGCGCAAGGTGATTTCACTAATAGGCGCAGGAGCAGAAGGTAAAAGCACTGCTTTGCGTCAATTGTGTATTGAGCTATACCGCAACCACGGGCGCACAGTAATGTTTCATAACGAGTGGGACATAAACTTTCCCGTGCCTGATGACGGAAATGCCGTTTATATTCTTGATAACCCGCCCCTAAGCGGAAACGAACTGGAAAATTTTATTAAATTCTATGTAGAATTTTACAAATGGGCACCAGGAAACAGCGCAACATTAATAATCGGCGCAAGGGAAAATGAATGGAACATGATAAAAGATGAAATAAACAAGAGAAACAGCCGCATTATGTTCAAAGACGAAAAAATGCCCCGTATAACACCTACCGAAGCCGAGGCTTTTTCCAAGTGCATATCTAAATATATAAAAGAAGATATGAGTGGAAACCCGCTCCCAGAAGTTGAGACTTTGACAGAAATTTTCAAATCCAACTCTCAGGGTTATTTGTATGCGTCCATGTTAATGATACTACACGGCAAGTCAGACCTTACGGAAATAGGCAAAAACATCATAAAAAACATACGCGAAAAAGACCATTCAGCTCTTACTTTACTTGCCCACATAGTTGCCACAGAAAATATTAAAGACTTAAAATGCGAACATGTTGCCGCCATATGCAGTAAGTATCTAACCTTAAAAATGGAAGTCGCAAAAAAAATATTGGCAGGCGAGGTAAAATCAAGTTGGAACTATTGGGAAACTCGAAATGAAGAAGTTTCTAAATTATTTTATGATTTACTTTTCAAGGACGAGGACGCAGAAATACCGCCAGAGACTTTCACAGAAATTTTACAAAATCTAATAGATTTGCAATTCGAAGCCTTGAAAAACAAACCTATCAAAGGTAAAGATGCGGAATACAGACAAATACTTAAAAACATCGGTATGTTTATGCTGCAAATAAAAGATAATAAATATAAACATGCCGAACTTGTTGACCATGTTTTTGAAAAATTCCACGCCTCTACTGATTTTAACAAAATGCAATCAGCTCGACTTTTATTTGTTATTTCAGAAGCTATTGCTTCCTGCGGCGATATGCACAAGATGCTCTTATGTAAATGCTATGAAAACGAAGTGTATGATGCGTCCATCCTTATAAAACTGGCAGAAAAAGAATATCGCCCGTTACGGGACGTTTATAGGTGTACACCAAATGTATCTGACTTGAACGATTATCCCACTAGAGAGCAAAAAAAAGAACTATGGGCCCTTTGCATAGCATGGGCAAAGCATGAAGCCGAGGATAACCTTGGGAATTTTGAAAAACCGGAACCATTTTCTGCAAGGGCTATTTACCGCAATCAAGTCTATGAACGCTTTGGGCTGCATGCAATCTCGGTATTACAAGCATGGGCCATGTTCGAGAATGAAAATGATATGACAGGCTCTGTAAATCCGCATGAAATCGCCGAAAATAGTGATATGTATACCGCACGTTGGATATATCGCACTGTTTGCGGAGCGTCATTAACTAACGCTTCTGCTTTTTCTTATTATTCAGAGGCAGACATGGTAAATATGTGGGTAGCATGGGCAAAAATGGAAAAGGAATTTAAGGCTACTAACCCGCCCCAGTTCACTCCACGCGAGATATATAAAAAAGCCTGTGAGGAAAGCATAATAGGAAAAGGCGCGACTATATGGCGTTATTGGATAGAGTACGAATACGGAGAAAAAACAGATTTTAACTGCATCAGCAAAATATATCGCGATGCTTGGCACACAGTTGAAAAAAGTGGCGGAAAAGATGTACCAGTGGACGCAATGCTTTTGTGCGAATGGGCAAACCACGAAGCCAATAACTGCAACAATCTTGGCTCCTATGACAAGAAATTTACCGCGAGGTGGATTTTCAAAGAGCTTGCTTTGAACCAAAGGGTTGGTACATTTTACTTACCCATTTGGAAAGACTGGATTGAAACAGAACGCAAAAGCGGAAATACAGATTTAAGCAGCAACTCAGAGTATTCTGTAAATTGGATTAAAGAGAAAAGCTTAGAACGGTTAAAGGGTAATGTTAAAGAGGAGTTTAGGCGTTGGTACGATAAAGAGATAAAAACAGCATACATAACAAAACCGATAAAACTCTGAATAGCTCTGAAATAAAAAGGAAATCATCTAAACAGGCTAGTCGTTCGCCTGACAGCTAACTGCTCGCTTATGCAACCGAGGTGATACCAATGAATATTACATTAACACGCAGCTTGCACGGAAAGCCTGTAACCCATGAGGAAATGAAATCTTGCTTGTTTAGAAGCGATACCTTTAATTGGGTGCTTATTGATGTCAATAAAAGAATTAACCAGCCAAACAACCTTTCACCTAGCGACATTGATAATGGCTAGTAGTCGGAAATAAAATTTAGGTGTGTTATACTATAGGTGAACAGGGGTTTTTTCTTGGAGAACAAAAAGATAGCCGCTATCTACATTCGTGTTTCCACGGACGCACAGCGAGAAGAAGGCTACTCAATAGATGCACAAAAAGAAATGCTACAAGCCCATTGTGTGTCAAAGGGGCTTAATAACTACGCATATTACATAGATGGGGGCTTCACGGGCAGTAATATTGAACGCCCGGAAATGCAGCGGCTCATTAGCGATGTGAAGCAAGGCAAAATCTCCCATGTGGTGGTGTACAAACTCGACCGCCTATCGAGAAGTCAAAAAGATACCCTCTATTTAATTGAAGATATTTTTAACCCCAATGGCGTTGACTTTATTTCCATGAACGAAAGCATGGACACATCAACCCCTCTAGGACGGCTCATGCTAGGTATATTATCAGCCTTTGCACAGTTAGAGCGGGAAAATATTAGAGAGCGTACTCGAATGGGTATGCGTGAGCGTGTCAAGTCCGGCAAGTGGATGGGCGGCGGCCGCACCCCTTTTGGGTATGATTATGACGAGGAGAAAGGTACGCTTGTTCCCAACAAAGATGCCGAGCGAGTGCGTAAAGTATATGAGTTATACTTAAAAGGACACTCAACATCAAATATAGCCCAAACCCTTGGATTGAAATACGACAAGCTAGCATACCAGATTTTGTCACGCAAATCCAATGCGGGCTATATTGTTTACAACGGAGAAGAATATCTAGGCAATCATGAACCAATTGTAAGCCTTGAAACCTACGAAGCCGCCATGCGTTACATGAAAGAGCGGTCTGTTAAAAAGGTGTCGGAATCCAATTATCTATTCACAGGGCTTTTGTACTGCGGTAAATGCGGCTCAAAGATGCGTTACCAAAAATGGGGCAAGCATGATTGTAAAATCGTTTGCTATTCACAGGACAAGAGCAAAACGCACTTGGTTAAAGACCCCAATTGCGATAATTGCAAGCTGTGGGCAAGCGACATTGAAGATATAGTTGTAAAAGACCTGCTCACTTACTCTTTTGAGCAGAGTAAAATCGATACACCGCAAATCTCCAACATGAGCTTGCTAGAGGTTTTACACGACCAATACAATACGGTGGCACAAAAACTTAGACGATTGTATAATCTGTATTCTGAAAATGAGGACGAGATACTGGATGATACAATCAATGATGCCAAAAAGGAGCTGCGAAATATCCAGCTTCAAATCGAAAACGAAACCGAAAAGACCCAACAAGAGGGGAACTTCGTAAACTTGAAGAAAACCCTCTCCACCCTATCCGAAACATGGGAATACATGACCCCCAAGGAAAAGAAGGTTTTGGTAAATGACTGCATAAACAAAGTCACCGTTACCGATGGGGTTATAAATGTAGATTACAAATTTAGTACGCACCTCGAAGGGAGCGATAACCAATGACACACGCAGAATTAAAGACAATATTTGCCATTGGTGAAACTATAGGCGTTGAGTTTAAGCGTTGCGGAAACGGAATAGATGACGATACCTACGAAACTGTCTGCTCGTTTTCAAATCGCTTCGGTGGCGATATTTTCCTTGGTGTTGAAAATAACGGCAAGGTGCGTGGCGTTCCCGAAAAATCGATGCATGACTTGGTTAAGAATTTTATTAACATGGTAAACAATCCCAATATAATATCACCTACCGTCTACCTTACCCCTGAAATAATTGAATATGAAGGAAAACAGATTATTCACATACACATACCATCTTCTGCGGAAGTTCATAGCTTCAAGAAGGTTATTTACGACCGCATGGGCGATTCTGATGTAAAGGTAAAATCTACAGTACAAATTGCACAGCTTTATATCCGCAAACACAAAATTTTCACTGAAAAAAGAGTGTTCCCATATGTGAAAGATGAGGATTTAAGGCTTGATATGTTGCCACGCATACGCAAAATGGCTACTATTCGTGATGGCAAGCATCCTTGGGGATTGATGACAGATAAAGAAATTCTGCAAAGTGCAGGTTTTATTGGAGAAGACCCCGAAACAGGCAAACGAGGTTATAATTTGGCGGCAATCATGCTGCTTGGGCGTGATGAAATAATTTTAGATGCCTCGCCTGTGTACCGCACCGATGCGCTTGTACGTAGGATAAATACTGACCGCTATGACGATAGGCTGATTGTGCAAACAAATCTTATCGACAGCTATGATTTGCTTATGGGCTTTGCAGAAAAACATCTGCTTGATAAATTTTACCTTGAAGATGGTGTTCGTATAAGCTTGCGTAACAACATAGCGCGAGAAATGCTCATAAATACACTAATTCATAGGGAATTTGCCAGCACATATATCTGTAAGTTCGTTATTGAAAAGGATAAAATGTATACGGAAAACGCTAACAGGGCTACCACAGGGGAGTTAATTACACCAGACAACTTTGAACCAAATCCTAAAAATCCTACAGTAGCGGATTTCTTCCGCAATATCGGCATGGCAGACGAACTTGGTTCCGGCGTTAGAAACCTTTATAAGTATGGCAGACGATACTCAGGGCAAGACCCACAGCTTATTGACGGTGATATTTTCCGAATCGTTGTGCCATTAGATGATAGCTACTCCTTTGATGCGGAAACAAGCCAGAAAAATAAAGCCCAAATTAAAGCTCAAAATAAAGCCCAAGACTGTGCTATAAATTGTGCTTTAATTTTGGATTACTTGCGTGAAAACCCAAATGCCACGCAAAAGGCTATTGCGGATGCGATTGGGAAGTCACGCACCACGGTTCAAAACGCTGTAAAGGACTTGCAAGACAAGGGCTTGCTCGAACGAGAAGGCGCGAAGAAAAACGGACGTTGGATTGTGAAGCAAGATGTGGTAAAATAGCATAAAACAAAGCCCCTTGGGGGCTTACATACACATTTTCGCCTAATGACACTCATTCCGATGATAATAGGCGAAATCCGCCGCTACCTCCGCGACAACAATTCAATAAGAGTAAGCCGTTCGTTACGCGACACGGCTTATAAGGCATTGCAAGTAAAAGAGCGCCTAACCACAAAAAACTCAAAAGAACCCACCATCGAAGAAATCGCAAAAGAACTGGAAATGCCTAAGCAGGACGTAATCTATGCTCTGGACGCAATCCAAGACCCTATCTCACTCTTTGAACCTGTCTATCACGACGGCGCAGATGCGATTTTTGTTATGGACCAGGTGAAGGATGATAAGAATACGGATATAAAGTGGCTAGAGAATCTGTCGCTTAGCGAGGCATTGAAGCGGCTGAATGAGCGGGAGAAGCATATTCTTAATTTGCGGTTTTTTGAGGGTAAGACGCAGATGGAGGTTGCTGATGAAATCGGCATCTCCCAAGCCCAAGTCTCCCGCCTCGAAAAAAACGCGCTTAAAAGCATGAAGAAATATATATCATAACCTCACAGCCGCTGCTCCGGCTCACACGTTATATTTATCCCAAGCTTATGAAACGTCTGCAAATCGGCATTCGATAAGATAACCGACGAATGCGCCTCGCTGTTCTTCAGCTTTGGAATTTGTTCCAGTACGAACTCTACTGTTGGGTTTGTTACTGTGCTTATGGCTAGGGCGATTAGCAGTTCTACCGTGCTTAGCTGCGGGTTGTTGTTTTCCAGATAATCGGAGCTTAGCTTCTGTATCGGCTCTATCATTGCCGGGGAAATTAGTTTTATGCTGTCGTTTAGGCCTGCCAGTGTTTTTAGGGCGTTTACTATTGCTGCTGACGGGGCGCCTAGCAAGGGGGTGGTCTTGCCGGTTATTATTTTGCCGTTTGGTAGTTTGATTGCTACTGACGGGGTGTTGGTTTCTTCTGCTTTTGATTTGGCAAGCCCTACTACTTCGCGGTCGTACTTTGTTATTCCTGCGCCTTGCATCAGGAGTTCGATTTTTTCTACTTCGGAGTCCTTGCTGCCGTATATCCAGTCTTCGCATGTGGTTTTGTAGTATCTGCGGATGATTTCTTGTTTTGCGGCGTTTTGGCAGATTTCGTCGTCGGTTATGCATTCTTTCAGCAGGTTTACGCCCATGTCCGTCGGGGATTTGTAGGGGGACTCGCCCCAGATTTCTTTGAAGATTGTGTCCAGGATGGAGAAGCCTTCTACGTCGCGGTTGTAGCTTGTGGCTACTGCGCCGTAGGCTTCCAGATGGTAGGGGTCGATTATGTTTATGTCGTTGATGTTGGCTGTGGAGGCCTCGTAGGCTAGGTTGATGGGATGCTTTAAGGATAGGTTCCAGATTGGGAACTTTTCGAATTTTGCGTAGCCTGCCTTTACGCCGTGCTTCATTTCGTGGTAGAGCTGTGATAGGCAGACTGCCATTTTTCCGCTGCTTGAGCCTGATGCGGCTACTACTACAAGCGGGCGGGTGGTTTTGATGTATTCGTTTTTGCCGAAACCGTTTTCGCTCATTACTAGCTTTATGTCCATTGGATAGTCTTTTAGCATATAGTGGACGAAGACGGGGATGCCTACGCGCTCCAGGCGTTTCTTGAAAAGGTTTGCCGGCTCTTGGTAGGCGAATTTTGTGATTACTATTCCGCTTACATATAAGTTGTTGATTTTAAGCAGGTCAAGCAGGCGCAGCAGGTCGTCGCCGTATGTAATGCCTTGGTCGCCTTGCATACGGTTTTTTTCGATGTCTGTTGCGCTTATCGCCAGTATTATTTCTGTTTTGTCTGTCAGCGTTTTTAGGATTTGCAGCATACTGTTCGGGTTGAAGCCCGGCAGGACTCTGGCGGCGTGCAGGTCATCGACCAGCTTGCCGCCTACTTCGAGGTATAGTTTGTTCTCGAATTTATTTACCCGCTCGATTATTTTTTCTGACTGTTTGCCGATGTATTTATCGCTGTCGAATCCTATCTTATACATTCAGCTGCCCTCTTGCTTGGGTTATCCCCGCTGCCAGGGCCTCATCCGCTTTAGAAACATCCTTGCCTCCGGCTTGGGCGCTGTTTGGGCGTCCGCCGCCGTTTCCTCCGCAGACGGTTGCCGCTTCTTTTACCATTTGCCCCGCGTGGACGCCTGCCTTAACCGCTTTTTCCGAGACATGCGCGACAAATTGTACCGAATCCTTGGCCGAAGCCAACAGCAGAACGTCCACTTTTTGCTTCAGCTCGTCGCCCATGTTGCGCAGCTCTGATGTGTCCAAATCCGGGAGCTTTGCTGTCAGCCAAGTAAGCCCGCCGTATTCCTCTGTGCCCGCAAGCAAGTCCAGCGACTGCCCTGCCGCCATTTTTGCTTTCATTTTTTCGAGTTCTTGTTTTGCTTGGCGCAGCTCATTTGTTATTGCTTGGCTGCGGACGGTCAGTTGGTCGGGTGTTGTTTTCAGAGCGGCGGCGGCTTCGCGCAGCTGCGTTTCTGCCGCGCGGTATTGTGCAAGCGCGGCTGTGCCTGTTGTTGCTTCGATTCGGCGTACCCCTGCGGCTACGCTGTTCTCGCCTGTCAGCTTAAACAGCCCTGCCTGCGCTGTGTTTTGAAGGTGAGTGCCGCCGCACAGCTCTATGCTGTGACCTTCGCCTATGTTTACTACCCGCACAGTCTCTGAATATTGTTCGCCTTTTTCGCCCATCAGCATGACTGCCCCTGCTTTTCTGGCTTCGTCGAATGGCATTTCCGTGACCGTCACGGACAGGTTCGCGAAAATGCTTGCGTTTACGTCGTCTTCTATGGCTTGCATGTCTTCCGCGCTTACGCCGGAAAAGTGCGTGAAGTCGAAGCGCAGGCGGTCGGCGCTTACTTCTGAGCCTGCTTGCTCTATGTGGCTGCCCAGAACCTTCCGCAGGGCTTTTGCAAGCAGGTGTGTTGCTGTGTGGTTGCGTGCGGTAGCTTGGCGGGTTTCTTCGTCCGTCTTCGCTGTGAGCTTGTCCCCTACGGAGATGCTGCCCTCTGTCACCTTGCCTATGTGTGCAGTTTTGCCGTTTCCTACTTTTATGCAGTCGCGGATTTCTGCCTTGCCGCCTTGGGAAACTAGCACACCCTTGTCGCCCTTTTGCCCGCCCGATTCGGCATAGAACGGCGTTTTGTCCAGGAATACCGCGACTTCATCCCCGTCCGGGATTATTGCGAGTACCTTTGCTTCGGTTTCCAGTTCGCCGTAGCCTACGAACTCTGTTGTCAGGCCCGCGTCCAGTTGATGGAAGACTGTCTTGTCCGCGCCCATGTAGTTCGATGTGCCTCTTGCTTCGCGTGCGCGTTTGCGCTGGTTTGCCATTTCTTCGGCGAAGCCGTCCTCGTCGAAGCCGAAACCCTCGTCGGCAAGCATCTCCTTAGTCAGCTCCGGCGGAAAGCCGAAGGTATCGTACAGACGGAACGCCTCGGCGCCAGGCAGAAACTTGCCGCCGCTTTTCCGCAGCAGCCCGCATTGTTCTTCCAGCAGGTTCATGCCTGTTTCGAGCGTGTCGAAGAATCGGCTTTCCTCATTAGTAAGCACCTGCAAGACATGCGCTTGCCGCTCCCTAAGCTCCGGGTACGCGCCGCCGTTTTCTTCCACCACAAGAGGAACCAGCCGTTCTATGAACGGTTTGCTTTGCCCAAGCAGCCTTGCGTGGCGCACTGCGCGGCGCAGCAGCCTCCGCAGGATGTAGCCGCGCCCTTCGTTCGATGGCAAAATCCCGTCCGCAGCCATGAAAACCACGGTACGGACATGGTCCGCGATTATGTTTACGGACATCTTGCTGTCGCCCATTTTCTTGATTTCATTTTTCAGCTCATTTACCGTATCTATGTCGAAAATCGAATCTTTCTCCTGCATTACCATGGCGATACGGTCTAGCCCCATGCCCGTGTCTATGCCGGGTACGGCCAGTTTTTCGTACGTTCCGCTCTCTGTTTTTTCGTATTCGATAAAGACCAGGTTCCAGATTTCCATGTAGCGGTCGCAGTCGCAGCCTACCGCGCAGCCGGGCGAGCCGCAGCCGTATTTTTCGCCGCGGTCGAAATGGATTTCGGAGCAGGGGCCGCAGGGGCCTACGCCTACTTCCCAGAAGTTATCGTCTTTACCTAGCTTGAAAATACGCTCCGCTGCCAGCCCTATTTTCGTCTGCCACAGTTCGTATGCTTTTTCGTCTTCTTCGTATACGGAAACGTATAGTTTTTCCACGGGGACTTCCAGTACGTTCGTTATAAAATCCCAGGCCCAAGGAATCACATCGGCTTTTGTGTAATCGCCGAATGAGAAGTTGCCTAACATTTGGAAAAATGAGCCGTGCCTGTCGTCTCTGCCTACGTCGTCTATGTCTACTGTTCGGATGCATTTTTGGCAAGTGGTGACGCGCGGGCTCGGCGGGGTTTCCTGTCCTGTGAAAAATGGCTTCATGGGCGCCATACCGGCACCGATTAGCAGCAGGCTGTTGTCGTTTCTTGGAATCAGGGAAAAGCTCGGCAGGCGCATGTGGCCTTTGCCTTCGAAGAATGCTAAGAATCTTTCACGGATTTCGTTTACACTTAAAGGCTGCACTGGGATTCCTCCTATTCATTAAGTGAAGATTATAACATCAAATCCCATTTGTGTCGAGAAAGTCGCGGAGCAAGTTCATGCATACGTCCTTGCGGTATTCGATACCGACCCGCCCGCGGATTGGGACTATCGCTTCATCGTAGGCTGCCAGATATGCGGCTTTCAGCGATTTTGCTTCGGCGGTTGTCTTGCCTTTCAGCATCGCTTCTATTTCGTGAAAGCGCAGGATTACATCACTTACCGCGCCGAAGGCTGCCGCGCAGTTTTCGATGCGCCCTCCGCGCATTTCTAACACCCCTGCGAATGACACGCGCGAGATGGCAAGCGCGTTCCTTGCGCCGATTTTTTCGTGATAGAAATTTTCGTGACCGCGCTTTGGCATCAGGATTTCGACTAGCAGCTCATCGTCTGTGATTGCAAGCTTCCTGCGCCCCTGATAAAACTCCTTAATCGGAATGACCCGCTCCGCTTCCGCGCTTGCTAACCGCAGCTTCGAGTCCGTTACCACGAAAATAAGCGCGCTGTCTGCCTTTGCCGAGCCGTTTGCGATATTTCCGCCGATTGTCCCTGCGTTACGGATAGCGGGCGCGCCGATTTTTTTGCAGGCTGCCTTCAATATATCCGGCGTCAGCTCGTGCTTAATCACTTCCGTAAACGTACAGGCCGCGCCCAAGCGGATGTACTCGCCGTCCTCGGTTATCCCGCGCATTTCCGGCACTTTATGGAGGAACAGATAGTCGGCGTCCTCATCCGCCCATACCATCAAGTCGGTTCCGCCTGCGTAGGGCGTCCGCCCTTTGCGCGCTTGCAGAGCCTCTGTTAGGGTTTTTGCTACCATAGACCGCTCCCCTCCTCCGCTGCCAGTCCCACCGCCCGCACAATCGCGCCGTACCCCGTGCAGCGGCACAGGTTTCCGGAAATGCCTTCGCGGATTTCCGCTTCGGTCGGCTTGGGGTTTTCGGAAAGCAGCGCTTCGCTTGCAAGCGCCATCCCCGGCGTGCAGAACCCGCACTGCACCGCCGCCACCGACGCAAACGCCTTATCGAGCGCCGAAAAACGCTCCGTCTCGCGGTAGCCCTCTATAGTAAGCACATCCGCGTCCTCTAAGCTACCCATCGCCACTAGGCACGAGTTCGCAAGCTTCCCGTCAATCAGCACCGAACAAGCCCCGCATTCGCCCTCCTTGCAGCCGATTTTCGTGCCTGTCAGACGCATTTCACCGCGCAGTACATCCACAAGGCGAGCCGCCGGCTTGCCCTCGTAGGTTACATCCTCGCCGTTCAGCCGAAATCTAATCATCTGTCAAAACCGCCCCTCAAAACATCCATGACATCCTCTGCCAAAAACGGCGCCTTGTTTAGACTAACCCCAAGCGCGTTTTCTATAGCGCCTACCACAGCCGGGGCGCCGCCCACATGCGGCAGCTCGCCCGCGCCCTTCGCGCCGTACGGGCCCTGCTCGTATTCTTCTATGTGCAGCATTACGCGGATATCGGGCACATCCACCGCCGTCGGAATGATGTAGTCGCTGAACGTATTGTTCCGAATCCTGCCGCCCTCGGCCGTCATTTTTTCGAACATGCCGTAGCCGACGCTTTGCAGCAGCCCGCCTTCCATCTGTCCGATAACGATGTTTTCGTCCATGGGCGTACCTACATCAAAAGAACCCCACACGCCAAGCACTTTTACGCAGCCCGTGAAAGTATCGACCTCGACCTCAACCGCGTTAACCGCCCAAGAATAAGTCGGATAAGCGTCCCCCTCGAACTTATCTATATCAAACGGTATCATAAAATCCGGATGCGTGTAATGCTCCGTGACCGTCTGCTCCTCACCGCCGCGCCATTCCGCTTTCAGGGAAACCGCCGCGCGGCGCAGCAGCTCACCCACAATCATGACCGAGCGCGACGCCACAGTAGGGCCGGAATCGGGCACCCGCGCCGTGTCCGGCTCGGTAATAATAATCCGCTCCCGCGGAATCCCAAGCTCCTGCGCGACAATCTTTGTAAACACGGTAGCCACGCCCTGACCCATGTCCGTCACCGCCGTCAGGATTTCGACGTTCCCGTCCGCATCCTTGTGCAGCTTCGCCGTTGCCTTGATGATATCGCGTTCGCCGTTCCCCGTGAAGCCGCAGCCGTGGTATACCGCCGAAATGCCTATGCCCTTGCGGTAGCGCCCGCTTTGATTTTTGTACGCGCCGTACTTCGCTTCGAAGCCGCAAGCGTCTGATACGGCCGCCATCATTTGCGGAATCGGCACAGGGAAGTGGTACCGCCCCTTGGTAGAGGTCGCATCGCCCTGTTTCGCAACGTGCCGCAGTTTGAATTTAGTCGGGCAGAGCGAGCAGCTTGTCGCCACATGCGTCATCATCATCTCCACCGCAAAAAAAGTCTGGGGCGCGCCGAATCCGCGGAACGCACCGTTCGGGACGGTATTGGTCTTCCGTGCCTGCCCGTGTACGCGCAGGTTCGGAATATTATAAATCCCCGCCGCGCCAATCAGCCCGCGCTGTAGCACAACGGGGCTAAGCGTAGTGTACGCGCCCGAGTCGTAAAGTACCTCAATCTGCATAGCGGTAACACGCCCGTCCTTCACCGCAACCTTGTAGTTGCAGTAAGACGGATGCCGCTTGCTTGTAACTTCGACGTTCTCGCGCCTGTCGAACACCACCCGCACGGGCTGCCCGCAGACATAGGCCGCGACCGCCGCCTGACAGGCAAGTATGGACGGAAAATCCTCCTTCTCGCCAAACGAGCCGCCCATTATATCCTGCGCTATGCTGACCCGCTCCGTCCCGAAGCCCATAGCATCGGCCACCGCGCGATGCACATAGTACGGGCATTGGATTGAGCCGTGGATGTGCATTTTCCCGTCCTTATACTCGGCGATTAGCCCGTTTGTTTCGAGGCACATGTGTTCCTGCAAGCCTGTATGGAAATCTTCGTCAAATATCCTGTCGGCCTCCGCAAACGCCGCGTCAACATCGCCGTTTTCGTAGCCGTAATCGAAAAAAACATGCTGCGATTCGCGTACGTTAAAGACGGGCGGCAACTCCTCATACTCAACTTCCGTCCGCGCAAACAGCTCACCCAAAATGTCCTCGTCCGCGCCGACGAGCATTCCTATCGAGTCGCCGATATATTCCACCGTGCGCTCGATAAAAACAGGCGTGTCGTCCTGCACGATATGCACTTGATTAACGCCTGGCACATCGCGCCAATCGATGTACCTGTACCCCGCAGGCAAATCAGGCAGGCGCACGCCCGTCACATTCGCCCTGGCCGCCTTCGAGCGCAGCACCCGCCCGTGCATGACACCATCAAGCGGAAAATCCGCGACATACATAGCCGAACCGCGCATTTTCGCGGAATGGTCACGTTTAGGAATGGACTTGCTTATCGCTCCCACAGGCACTCTCCCCTAACATATTTCTTACGGATAACCCTCTCGTCCGCCAAATAAATAACCCGCGAAAGCCGCTCGGCGGCAGTTAATTCCTCCCGCGTGGCACTGTCATCAATCACAAGCGCGTCAAACTCATAGCCCTCACGGAAACTTCCGACTTTTCCGAAAAACTCGCCGCCGCCAACCGTCCCCATATAAAAAGCCTCGGCTTCACTAAGCGGTTTTTCGTCCTGATTAACCAAGCGCCAATGCAGCTTGGACATCCAAATAGCGTCGCTCATAGCGCGGAAAATCGAAGTATGGCACCCGCCAGCAACATCCGAGCCAAGCCCCACGCGAATCCCCTTATCCAAATACCGCCGAACGGGCGCAATCCCCGACGCCAAGTTAACATTCGACTGCGGGCAATGCGCGACAAAAACCCCGCGCTCGCGCAGCAGCCGCTCCTCCTCGTCCTTCAAGTATATACAATGCGCCATAATTGTATTTTCGTCAAGTAGCCCGACCCCGTCATAGACCTCACCGTACGAACCTGTCTCAGGATGAAGCTCCCTCACCCATTCAACCTCCCCCAGATTCTCGGACAAATGCGACTGAACAGGCAAATTAAACCCGCCAAGCCCCCGCAAAAGCTCCGCAGAGCAAGAAGGAATAAACCGCGGAGTAATAATAGGCATGGTGCGCCTAAACCGCCCCCGCACAGCCTCAAGCCAAGCCCCCGTAGCGGCGCAGGACGCCTCCCAGCTTTCCTCACGAAGCGAATCCGGGCAGTTCCTGTCCATGTTAACCTTCCCAACAAAGCTGACAAGCCCCGCCGCTTCAAGCTTCTCCATCAGCAAAACAGTAGCGGGCGTATGAATCGTACCATAAACACTGGCCCGCGTGGTAGCGCTGTACTTCAAATCCTCCGCAAACGCGCTGTACGGCTTGTCCGCATAGGCAAGGTCAGCGTATTTCGCTTCCTCGGGAAACGCGTATGTGTTCAGCCAGTCGATTAGCTCCAAGTCCATACCAAGCCCGCGGAAGGTATACTGCGGCGCATGGATATGCAGGTCGCACAGCCCGGGGATTATAAGGTCGCTGCCGTGGTCGTGGAGCGGGAATGCGGCGTATGCCTCCGGGAGTTTAGCGAATACCCCACGTGAGATGCCGCCTTCGCAGACGAGGTACGCTTGTTCGAAGACCGCAAGCTGCTGCGGGGTTTCGCTGTAGCAGACGGTGCCTTTTATTACGAAGTTCATTTGCCGAAAACCCCCATATACAGACCTCGGATATCGCTTTCAGACAGCTCTGCCGGATGATTCCCAAGCCGCTGGCTATCCACCGAAGCGACTAAGATATCAATCTCATCCTGCCGAACCCCCTTAAAATCGAAAAACATCCCGTGCCTGTCAAGCAACTGGGCAAACCGGGCAAAATACTCCTGCTCTACTGCCAAATGCCGCCAGACAGGAACCAAACAAAGCGCGGCAGCATGTCCGTGCGCAAGCCCGTACATCGCCGACAGCTTATAGCTCATGGCGTGTGCAGCCGTGGTCTTTCCGATATTAATGGCCTTGCCCGACAAGTTGGCCGCCTGCATCATCCGCAGCGCCGCCCCGCTGTCCCCTGCCAAGTAATCATCAATATCCGCATACACCGCCGAAATCACACTGCGCGCATAAGCCTCGCTCTGCCCGCTCCGCCCCTTAGCCCAAAGCGACTCGACCCCCTGGCAAAGCGCATCAAACAAGCTGCTCTTTTTATGGTAAACGGGCAGGCTCTCCAAGAACTCCGAATCCAAAATAGCATAATCGGGAAGAACCCCCGCGTGTTCAACCGACATCTTCTTCCCGTCTTTATACAGAACCGCAAAGCAAGTAGACTCACTGCCGCTTCCCGCCGTGGTAGGGACAGCCAAATGCTCCGCACGCGGGCTGCCCGCCTCCAAAATATTTATCGACTTAGCCACATCGATAGCACTGCCGCCGCCTACCGATACGATAAAATCGCAGCCTTCCCGCTCAAATAATTTAATCCCTTCCATAACATCAGCATAATTTGGATTAGGCGTAAAACCAACAAAATATTCTGCCCCGCCGGGCATTTCGGGCAGCATATGCCTAACCCCCGGGTCGTAAACAACAAGCGGCTTCCGAGCGCCCCGCACAATCTCTGCCAAGCGCCGAGCCGCCCCGCACCCAGCGTACACCTTCTGCCGCCTTTCCGGCATTTGCAAATAAAACTCCCGCGCACGGGCAAGGTCGTCAGAATTATCAACCTCCATGCAAACGCGCCCGTTTATCTCAAAAGGCTCTATAAGCCCAACAGGCAAGGCTTCTTCTGCATAAACCTTCGTCTGCCCGCCCTCGCAAAAGCGGACAATCCCATCAAGCCAAGCATCCCAATCCTTACGCAGCAGCTTATAAAGCGGCTGGGCATAACGGCTACCCTCAAACGAATCCACGCTGACCCGCGCAATCCGCCCGTCACGAACCACAGCCTTGAAATCCTTCTCAGGCAAAGGCTGCCGAACATCAGTAACCATAACCGACCGCGCAGCAGCAATCACATCCTGCAAAACATTCTGCTCAAAAACAAGGTCGCCGTGCATCAAAATAATATCGTGCCCGCGCAAAGCCTCCCGCGCAAGGTAAATCGAGTATATGTAATTAGTTTCGGCGTACAAAGGATTATGGACGAACTCAAATCCCCCGTACCGCTCCTTTGCGTACGCCTCCAAAGCATCCGAAAACGCACCGCTAGTAACGCATATCTCACTAACCCCGCAAGCCTGCAAGGCCTGTACCTGCAAGTCAAAAATAGTAACGCCGCCGCCAAGCTCCACAAGACACTTGCAAGATTCCCGGGTCAAATCCCCCATCCGCGAACCAAGCCCCGAGTTTAGTATAAGCGCCTTCATTTCAAGCTCCCAAGCGTAGCCATCAAGTCATTTTTATTCTGAATCGGAGTGGTGGTAGGGCGCCCAAGGTCGCCGCGCGACTGCAAATTACACATAACTTCAATAAAAACAGAGCCGCCGGCCCCGTCCGCCGCCGTTAGCGCAGCACGCAGCTCATTCCCGTCCGCGGCAACCGAACTTTGCCGGTATCCAAGTACCGCGGCAGTCTCGTGCAGTTTCAAACGGTTGCTGACCGCAGGCAGCCCGCCCACAGTCTCGTGCGCACCGTTATTTACCACCACATGCACAAGGTTCTTGGGCGAATGGACGCCAACAACGGCCAAGCTCCCCATATGCATAAGCATAGCCCCGTCGCCGTCCAGGCAGAAAACCCGCTTATCCGGCTTAGCCAAAGCAATCCCGTAAGCAATCATCAAGCTATGCCCCATAGAGCCGACAGTCAAAAAATCGTTACCATGCCCAACCCCCGCGCGCTCGCGAATCTCAAACACCTCACGCGACAGCTTCCCCGTGGTACAAACAAAAACATCACCGGGCGCAGAGCAGCCGAGTATAGTCTCCATAGCATCCTCGCGGCTAAGCACCGCCTCGGAACCATATTTCATCTTCTTACTGTTTTGCAGCGCGTCTTTTCGGATAACAAAAGCAACAGAACGGCATCCGGCAATATGCTCCCTAAACTCCGCAAGCGTACCGCTCAAATCCCCCATATCCTTCGACACAACAACATAAGGAATCTCCAAGCAATCCAAAAGCGGCAAAGTAGCCTCACCCTGAAAAACATGCTGCGGCTCGTCCTTAACCCCCGGCTCACCGCGCCACCCGATTACGAAAATAGCGGGAATGGCATAGACCTTCTCATGCAAAAGCGAACAAATAGGATTAACAGCGTTCCCTATCCCGCTATTCTGCATATAAACCACAGCAGGCTTAGCAGTAGCAAGATAATGCCCCGCCGCCAAGCCCACAGCCGCACCTTCGTTAGCCGCGACGATGTGACTGCCGGATACGCCGTGCTTGTCCATGACCGCATCGATGAACGGGCTAAGTAAAGAGTCCGGCACGCCGGTGAAGAAGTCACTGCCTAGGTCTTGTAAGGCTTGCATGAATTTTTCTGTTTGCATTTTTTCACACGCTTTCTATTGTTAGTCGTTCAACACCCTGCCGACAGCCTCCCACAAATCTCCAGAAACAACATCAGCCGCAGCATCATACTTCCCGTCTTCCCCACCCGCGCCCGTGCGCACCAAGGCAGTCTTCATCCCCGCGTTCTTACCTGTCTGAATATCCGTCGTCGTATCGCCGATTATCCAAGACATTTCACAAGAAATATTAAATTCAGCGACAGCCCGCTGTATCATACCAATCCCGGGCTTTCGGCATTCACAGGGAATTTTATATGCCGGATTCTCTCCCTCATAACCCTTGTCCGGGTGGTGCGGGCAATAATACAAGCCATCCACATAAGCACCTTCCGTCCCAAGCAGCGTCTTCATCTTATTATGAATCTCATCCACCATCGCCGCATTACATAGACCGCGCGCCACAACAGACTGATTCGTTACCACTATAACCAAAAATCCTGAACTATTCAACTTTTTAATAGCCTCCGCGGCAAACGGAAACAGCTCAAAATCATCCGCCTTATGAATAAGCCCGCTATCCGGATTTATCGTCCCGTCTCTGTCTAAAAATACACACTTCTGCAACTTAGACAGGTTCCGCGCGGACACGACCCCGTTTTCTATATCAGCAGCAACACTGCCGATACGTTCCGGAGTTCCCACATCCTTCACATATTCGGAAGATTTGTAACCAAAAACTATACCCTGCGGAATTATTTCAGCCAAATAATCCTTTTCGAAATCAACGGCTTGGCCTGCAACTATCTTCCCGCAAATATCACCAGAAACAATATACAAGCCCGCATTGACCATATTATCATACCAACCGCTGCGCTCCGCGTTCTTGGGCAAAATCCCGCTGACGCGCCCGTCTTCTGAAATTATCAGCAAATCAGAATCAAAGGGATGCGAGTTCGGATGCGCAAACAAAGTCGCGTGCGCGTTATGCTCATTATGAAACGCCGCCATGCGCTTTATATCAATATCAAATATGCAATCGCCGTATACTAACATAAACGGCTCATCTTTTATGAATCCGCTCAAATACCCAAGCGCACCGGCTGTCCCAAGCGGCTTTTCCTCAACAAAATATTCAAGCCGCACCCCAAGAGCGCTTCCGTCACCAAAAGCGTGCCGGATTTTTTCACCCAAATGTCCGATTACTATGCATATCTCGGTTATGCCGTTCTTGCGCAAACATTCGATTTGCCATTCCAATATCGGTTTTCCGCATATAGGCGCCATCGGCTTTGGGATTATATTATTAGTCAGCGCGTGGAGCCTAGTCCCCTTGCCGCCCGCCATGATTACTGCCCGCATACCGCCTCCACCGTCTTCCTTACCGCTTCATCGGAGCTGTAAACAGGCTTCCATCCGGCATCGTGTACCTTTGCCAAGTCGTATTCGAACTCCGGCACATCGCCCGGCCAGCCGCCCCGCCCGCCCGTGTAGTCGTAACGCACATTTTGCAGCTCCATAGTTTCGCATACAATATCGGCAATTCTTGTGACATTCGTCCGCGTATCCACACCTATGTTGTACATAGTAAGCCCCTTGGGCGCGTCCATAAATTCCATAATCCCGGCTACCAAATCGCTGACATAAATATAGGGTTTTGTCTGCTTGCCGTCGCCCAAAATCTCTAACCGTGCAGGGTCACGTTTAAGTTTATTTACAAAATCATAAATCACACCATGAGTAAGCCTGGGCCCCACTACATTGGGAAAACGGAATATCAGCACCAGCATATCCCGCAGCGCACATGAAGCCGAGATAAGCGCTTCGCTGCCAAGCTTAGTCGCCCCGTAATACGAAACAGGAAAAAGCGGGCCGGAAACTTCCGAAAGCTTACCGCGCTGCTCGCCGTAGACAGCAGAAGTGGACGAGAAAAATAATTTCTTCACATCATGCAAACGCATACATTCCAAGAGGTTAAAAGTAGTCAAATAAGTATTGTTCAAATCCACAAACGGGTCACGCCCGCCCGCCTGAATATCCGAGTTAGCGGCTAAGTGAAATACATAATCAATTTTCTCACGCTCAAATATCTTATCAAGCCCCCGCAAATCGCAGATATCCTGTTCATAAAAAACAAAATCCGCATTTCCGTCAAGGTGAGCTATGTTATCCTTAGTCCCAAGTAAAAAATTATCAACACACACTACGCGGTGCCCTTTTTCTAACAATGCATCCGCCAAATGGCTTCCGATAAAGCCCGCGCCGCCCGCTACCAAAGTATTCATTCCCAGTTTCTCCTTTAGTTATCCCAGTATTTATCACCGATATATATAACCGATGTTCCGTCATAGTCAAAGGAAAAAGGCAGCGCCCTTAGCCCAAGTGCGTGGCTCAAAGCCGAATATTTTTCCTCTGTGCAGTAAAACAAAAAGAATCCGCTGCCGCCTGCACCCAACAGCTTTCCGCCCACAGCCCCGGCATTTATCGCTTTATCATAAAGTTCATCAATCTCCGAACTGGTAATCCCGGAAGCCAACTCACGTTTCAGCCGCCAGTTTTCATGAAGTATCTCGCCGAATGCGTTCAAGTCTCCCGTTATCAGTGATTTTTCCATGTCATCAACCAACCCGCACATTTTGACTAAGTTATCCGTTTTGGCTTTTTCACTCATATTCTTGCTCTGTTCCTGCAAAATTTCATTAGCCGAGCGAGCCGAACCCAGATAAAACATATGCAAATTCTTTTCAAGACGGTTCTGAGTAGTTTTTTCCATCCGAATAGGTGTGTGCGTCACCTTGCCGTTTGAATGAAAGCGAATAATATTAAGCCCGCCAAGCGCGGCGGCATACTGGTCTTGTTTACCGATTGGATTACCAAGCTTTTCAATTTCCACCACACAAGCCCGAGCTGCCAAATCCGTTTTCGATATATATTTCCCCATATAGCAATACAGCGTATGAAGCAAGCCCACCGTAAACGTACTGGAAGAGCCCAACCCTGTCCCCGCAGGGATATCAGCCGTACAAGTAATTTCCACGCCCTCGATTCGCAAATCGTTAAGCACGTTATGAAAAATGCTATGTTCGATTTGATGAAGTTCGTCCACTATTTCTGTTTTCGAGTATTTTAACACAGTCTTGCGCGGGTCGAAGTATGGGTGTATTGCAATATACATATATTTATTTATAGATGTACTCAAAACACAGCCGTCATAGTTTTCATAAAAAGAAGGAAGGTCGCTACCCCCTCCGCAAAAGCTTATACGAAACGGCGTTTTTGTAATTATCACTTGAAGACCTCCGTGGTTTAGGCTGCTTTTTTATTATGTGTCAGTAAGCGGGCTAGGCAAGGAGCCCGTTTATTCTGCTTCCAGTTCAGCAAGTTTTTTGCGCACCCACAACCGCCAAGCTATGCCCCGCCGCTAAGGTCTTGTAAGAAATTCACTAATTTCTCTACTAGCCAAAATGTAAATTTTACGCACGTATCACGCTCATTGTTGTACACAAGTGCGCCCTTATAAATCATTTATACACATCTCCTCTATTACCAATTTCCACGACAAGCACAACAAGCGTTGCCCCATCTGCAAAGTATCTGTATCTGCTCTTTTCGAGAATGACTTTTGAGATATTTTTCAGCGGACTTCTTAAACTCAATTCGATTGTAATTCATCATAGCTTATCCCGATATCTTTCATAAGCACATCAAATGTTATCGTTTCAGTACCTTTGTCATTGTCTGCATTTTGAGCCAAAGCATAATCATATTCGTCTAAGGGGTAATCTTGTTCGCATAAGAAGCGAAGATAATCGACTGCACTGCTTAATTTATTTTCAGGCAGTTGTTGAATATAACGAAAGGCTATAACCTGCATATTTGACATATTGCTTTCCTCCTATTTCGTATTTGTTGATAAAATTAACTATATCTATGCCCCGCCGCCAAGGCCTTGTAAGAATTTCACAAATTTTTTCCACTTGCATTCCGATGCCCCAAATACATCCCCATTATAACCAACAATTTGAAATTTTTCAACTGCCAAAGTACAGCTACTAGCTCTATTAACTTATTTTGGGCACCTTGCTATAGCTGTTGTATCGAAGCTATTTACCAATAATGTTATTGTCTCAAACCGCCTTTGTCAAAATCATCAAAACGCATAATCCCCACACACGCAAAAACCATATCATCCTATCTCCCATACCGACACCTAAACCCTTCCGCAGAAATTTTCACCTGAACCCTGCACGTTTCCATTTCCACTCACCTCCTATACACTTAGCACAGAAATGATTACACACAACGAGCAAAACACCACATATAGACCATCGTTTTTTGATTTGTCTGAACCACGGGCTTGAGTCGGATTGAACCGCCTTTGTCAAAATCATCCGAGCCATCTTCCTCTTGCTACTTTGCTGAAAATGTTTTGAATACAGGTTCTTAACATGGAGTCGGCGCATATTGCTTATTGAAAATTCAGGGGCAGTCGTTTATAATTGAATTGCAAGGACACCTATCAATCATGGAACAGGAGCATGTACAGTTTGGCAGTCATACGCAAGGCAAAAGATACTAGCCTAAAACTAATCCTAGACGAGCCGGAACTCTTTGTCGAGTTTATACGGGATTTTATCAATATAGACATCCTAAAGGATATTTCCCCCGCAGACATAGAGGACGTAACCGACCGCCTGCTGCCTTTGTTGACCGAGCAAAAAGACTTAGACACAATTAAACGCATTAACCTCAAAGATAAAAGCCCGCTGTTCGTTATAACTATTGTAGACCATGAATCCACAGTTAATTTCCGTGCATCCTTCAAAATGCTGCTATATATCGCCTTTGTGTTAGATAACCACGAGAAAGAAGTAAATAAGCAAGAAGCCGAAAAAAGGAAAGCCGAAGGGCAAGAATACAAAGGCAAAATAACCCAAACAAAAAGCTTCAAGTACCCTCCGATTCTGCCAATCGTATTCTACGACGGCGAGGACGAATGGACAGCAGAAACAAACTTTTTTGACAGAGTAGAAATGAATGATATTTTTGCGAAGTACATACCTAAATTCGAGTACGAGTTGGTAAGCTTAAAGAAATATAGCTTTGAAGATTTGGCTGAATTTAGGGATGTATTATCACTGTTTATGATGGTAGATAAACTGAAATCCGCAGAAGCCTTTAGCGAATTTGGCAAACTGCCGAAGGATTATATTGAGCAGCTAGATAGCATGAATGTACCACCGCATTTGAAAGAATTGCTAGTGAGGATTATTACTATGCTGTTGCGGAAAATTAACGTACCGCAAGATGAAATTGATGTGTTGGTAGAGAAGCTAGACGAGAGGGGAATCAGTCATATGTTGGCTATTGAAGATTATGATGTGCAGGAGACCAGGAGGGAAGCAAGGGCAGAAGGAAAGGCAGAAGCTAGGCTAGAACAGTTGGTTAAGCAAATCCATAAAAAGAGACTCAAACTGAAAACAAGAGAACAAATAATAGACGAATTAGAACTAGAACCAGACCAAATTGAAATTTTGGATAATTTTGAACTGTACGAGCATTTGATTTAATCCATCTATTCAAGAAAAGAAGCTACTACTGCATAATTTACAACAGTTATTGAGGCAGTATAAGGGGGGGCTTCTTATGAGACAGCCCCTTTATTTGACGCTTACAAAACACTCACGCTTTGTCAAGAAAATGGATATTATGAAAAAATGGACACTTTGCAGCAGTGTTTAACCAGTAATTCTACTGTTTAACAATGATTTTGAATTGTGAATTAAAAGATTTGTTTTTTTTGACATTATTGAAAGTTACTTTTCAAACAACTCTAAAAATTCCACTGGCGATAAAATAAACTGCTCATTTGGATAGTGCTTTTTATTACCCGTGACAAGATATGCGCCACAACTCACTGCTACATCATAAAAAGCACGGTCTGTTTCGTCAACAAAGCTAATGGTGGATTCTGCAGCTGTCACAGCCATTCCTTTGGCTTTTATTCTAGCAATAACTCCGCTAATATCTCTGATAGGAAACTTAAATTTAGGGCGATTCAAGACATGCTCATACTCT